>Ga0256835_1001175_pt1 | contig 16169 bp, 16 predicted proteins | sample PIR30metaG_FD_185972 | JGI IMG/M metagenome (GOLD analysis project Ga0256835, IMG submission 185972) | Hydrothermal vent microbial communities from East Pacific Rise, Pacific Ocean - PIR-30 | ecosystem: Environmental > Aquatic > Marine > Hydrothermal vents | place: Pacific Ocean: East Pacific...
ATAATTCACAAATCTATCTAATACATCACTATCAAAAGCTTTTTCAACAGCCTTACTATAATCACTCTCTATATTGTGGATACTATTATATAAAAAGGTTGTGAACTCATCTACAGACCCTTTGCTCATACAGTTTGTTATAACATTTTTATATACCAACCCATCACAAATAGTTTTATAGTTATTGTGATTACCATAACCGTACTCATAACTGTAGTTGTAGTTATTTGAACTATCAGAAACTATATTATTAACAAGAGAGATATAATAGTGTGCATCTTGACACTCGGGTATATTAGATTCTAACATAATACCATCGTTATTTATTGTACCGATTTTATCTTTACATATAGCTTTTAACTCTTTATATTTAGCATAATATTCTGTACATTTATCATACTGTTGTCTATAACTATCACTACTTAATACATTTTTAACAAATTCACTATTACAACTAATATGTATCAAATATCCATTATTAATATATTTATTTTTATCTAATTTAAATAGCGTACCATCTATAATAGTCATCTCACTACTATCATCTGTAAATATATCAACAGATGGTTGTTGATATCCTTCGTAATCTTCAAAACTCATGATATTAGTATCTATCAATCTATCATACAGTCTATACATCGCTTTTATATGTTGCATATATAGGCTATAATTTGTCAATAGATATTTATCATATTTATCGTTAATGAAATCAAAATTATAATTATTAACATCACCATCGGCCCCATCAAATGTTCCATATGTCTTTATATACTTATATATCTTGAGAAATTCACCAAAATTTTCTACTATACTCTGAGGTAAAACATCACTATTACTATCAAAATACTGTTTGAAAACACCACCCAGATTTTTAATTGTCAAATATCTATCATAAGTTAAATTATTTTGAAAAGATCTCTCTGTATAAGCAGATAGAAAATTGTCTATATATTTACTTATAACATTATATTTAAGGATTTTTATGGGTGTATTCATAGTCTGTAGAATAGGGCTGCTATTTTTAAGTTGCATTAAATCATCGTCAATAGAATTACTATTACTCCCACCATTTAGTATATCTTCCAGATATTTGAATGTGTTGTTGAATATCTTGCTTCCATCAACAAAATTTGCAAATTCAGGGGAGTATATAAAACCTCTATTAACAAGAATATTATCACTGCTATACATAAAAATAGATGGGTGGAAATCTACCAATTTATATTTGGATGGATCATAACACCTAACATAATCCTCTGTCTCTAAATCATCACCGTAATCTATATTTATAGTCCCACCAGGTATCAATGATTTTTTAATAATCTCATCCTTACTAAAAGGAACATCAACCGGTACTATCAAATTTTCATTAGGATCTATAAACGCTTTACACTTTTGTGATCTATCAACAAATAGATTCTCTTTTGTTCCCATATCTATATACATAGATATCTCTACAGCATATAGTGATATAAATATGGATGTTAAAAATATTAATATCTTCATATATATCCTTAATTTTTTATATTTTATTTATAATGATTTCAATTTTGATTGATTAGTAGAAGAAAAAGAAATGTCGCTATAGAGAGTAACATTACTGAGTTAAATATCTGTAGGTAGTTACTGGATGATGATGGTGATTTACTACTACCTATAAAACTATTCATTTCAACACTCTCTATCTTTTTTTCTAAATTACGCTGTTTGGCACCTAATTCACCAACTATCTTGATAAGTTCTTCTATATTTTTATTATTTGCTGAGATCACCTTAACCAATATGTTGATATGATCTATGATCTGGTTTATACTATTCATCTTCTGGGCACTATCTTTAATACCTTCAACAATAGCTCTCAATCTATCTATTGTATCAAATAGTCTATCAACATTCTCTTTAGCTAGTTTACTATCTTCTAACAAATTAGATAGTATAGACATACTATCTGTAATCGTCTCTATAGCTATATCACTAGTTAGTTTTCTGTTAAAATCACTCTCAACTAACTTTTTATCCAACTCCTCACCTATATCACTCTCTACCTCTCTCTCACTCTCATCACCATCAAGAGATTCTTCTAAATTCTCCTCCATCTCTTCATTAAGTATCTCTTCTATCTCTTCATAATTTATATCTTCTTTCATAGTAACCTCGTAATATCTTCTCTAAATTTCTCAATATCTAATGCTCTATCTAAAAAGTAGTGAAAACTTAAAATAGGTAGTGATGCTCTCTTATATATATCTACTAATTTATTATCACTGTCTACAATAACTTCACCTATATTACCATCTTTATCAAATATATATATCTCATTGAAATCTGGATACATTTTAACAACTTTTTCATCTTTAAAGTTATATATCTTATCTTCATAAAAATTTCTATTTCTTATAACATGTTTTTCACTGGCAAATAGTTTATCTATATTATATGGTATATGTATTACAAACTCTAATGGTTTCATATTGTAATATCTCTCTAACTCTTTTATAACATAATCTATGATAATATCTATATATTTACCATAATCCTTAAAATTGTATATATCTATAAACTGTATATAATCATCAAAGCTCATATCACAATTTATGTCACTGAATTTATAATACATCTTATCTCTGTTGTTGAAAAAATTAGTACTTCTTTTTGATAGGCAAAATCTACTGTCAAGTTTTATATTTATACCATTTATCAAAATATTCAATCTATTGAGTTCTATATCTATATAACATATATTATCTATCTTATCTATCTTATCAATCTCACTCTTTCCACTATCACTATCAATCTGTTTGCAATATTTTTTTAATCTCGATACTCTATAACCTTTGATATTGAGATCTCTTATAACACTTCTCAGTAGATGTTCATTACATAGAGCATTGAATATATTCTCTGTTATAAACTTTGCTTTGCTTATATTATCTCTTTTTAAATCACTCTCTATGGATTTTAGATAATAATCTATATTATCTACTTTAAGATATAGTTCTAAAAGTCTATCAAGGAATCTATTTTTATATCCACGTGGAAGTTCATTATATACTAATTTTAAAGATTTTATCTGATTATAATACATCTATAATTACCTCTTTTTAGAGATAATTATAATGTGTTAAAGAGATGGATCTAACATATGTGGTCCATTTAGATCTATATCTATATCTTTCTCTCTTTTTTTAATCTCATTTTGTGTTAGTTTCTCATGTTTTTCTAATATATCTTGAGATACAGGTCGTTTAATATGATTTACTTTTATATCACTATCTTTAAACGGATTCATGTCATAGTTTAGCATTATGATAGATATAAGTTTATTGATATCACCCTTTTTTTGATTATATGTATTCTCAAGTCTATTAATAAAAGACTTATATTTAAGAAGTAGTGTACTATTCTCTTTTTTTAACTCACTACTATCAGGTAATTGTGCATTGAGTTTATTAAGAAATTCTATCTTTTTCTTCTCCTCACTTATACTCAATTTAGCCAAATTTCTTGCAAGATTCAACTGGACATTATTATCGATATTTGATGCAAAATTATCTAACACTTTTCTTATTTTTTTACCACTATTTCCACTAAATTTACCACTAATTTTTTTAATTTCTATATAATCTCTATGTGGATTTCTATTTACCTCTTCAATAAAACTAGACATATCTTTTATTTCACTATCTATATTTTCTTTTTTAATATAATTGTGAATACCCCTATTAATTCTCAATAAAGTGTTTTTAAATTTTTTAATATCTTTCACTCTAACTCTCCTCTTTTTATATCATATTTATAAAAAACATTATACTACTATAAAAAATTGTTGATATATATAAATAGAATATAAAAGGTTTTATATGTATAGACCAAAATCTAACGAAGAGTTAGAAGAACTAATAGTTGATTGTTATGAAGGTAAGTTATATCTAAAAGATATAGATACCTCACTTATTACAGATATGAGTAGACTATTTGATTATTGGTATTATGATGAGAAATATGGTATAGATATTAACAAGATATGGGAAAATCCAAATAACGATATATCACAGTGGAATGTGCCGGATGTTACGGACATGTCATTTATCTTCTCTGATAGTGTATTTAATGGAGATATAAGTAATTGGAATACTAGTAATGTTACGGGTATGGAAGGTATGTTCGAAAGTAGTGAATTCAATGGTGATATATCTAAGTGGGATGTAAGTAACGTTACAAATATGAGTAATATGTTTAGTTACAGTAAGTTTAATCAAGATATATCTGGTTGGGATGTGTTAAATGTAACAGATATGTCACACATGTTTTATAAAAGTCTGTTCAATGGTTGTATATCTAATTGGGATGTAAGTTGTGTTATGAATATGAGTAATATGTTTGCATATAGTAAGTTTAATAAAGATATATCCCCGTGGAATACATCAAATGTGATAAATATGAGTTATATGTTTTATTATAGTGAGTTTAATCAAGATATATCTAATTGGAATGTAAGTAGCGTTACTAATATGTACGCTATGTTTTTATGGAGTAAATTTAATGGAGATATATCTATGTGGGATGTTAGCAATGTAACTGATATGAAAGGTATGTTTGCATATAGTAAGTTTAACAGGGATATATCTGAGTGGAATGTGAGTAGTGTTACTAATATGGAAAGTATGTTTGGTAAAAACATTTTGTTCAATCAGGATATATCTATGTGGGATACATCCAATATAACTAATATGAAATCTATGTTTGCTTATAGTAAATTCAATGGTGATATATCGAAGTGGGACGTGAGCAATGTTACTGATATGAGTTATATGTTTCATGATAGCAAATTTAATCACGATCTGTCCCCGTGGATACTATCACTCGATTCTAATGTAGATATGTATATATTTAATACTGATAGTAATCATAGTAAGATATATGGTGAGATAAACAGTTATGATGATTTTATTAAATCAATTAATTGGGATAAGGTTAAATCATATATCAAAGATATACTTAATAGTGATAATGATATAGAGAGATATAAGTTACTTAGAAAACTAAATAGTATTAAACAGATTAATGGTATAGAGTTAGATCTTGATATATCTATCTAAATAGAATATAGAATATAAAAGGTATCAGATGTATAGACCAAAATCTAAAGAAGAGTTAATAGAGTTAATAGTAGATTGTTATCATGGCAACAATGTGTCTCTATTTAATCTTTACGGTGATTTCATTTAAACTATTGATTGGGATAAGATTAAAAGGTTTATATATATTTAGATGAAATATTTTTAAAGAGGGGAGTTATCCCCTCTTTTTTACTTTTTTATGTCACTATCCTTTTTACTATTACCCATAATATTACTATCATTAAGTATTGATTCAAGAAAGCTATTATCTCCATCACCCACAACTTTTGCCATAGACTCTACTAATCTTTGATATATCTCTAAATTATATTTATCATCTATCTCTTTGGATATATTCTCAAATTTGAGACCACTATCATCTACTGCCGCCGCAATATGTTCTGTCTCAGATAAAGCAACAATAAGAGCAAGTTCTTTCTCACTTATATGTTTACCATTGAACTTATTAATAGCTTGATCTAAAAAGTTTTTTTTCTCTATAACCTCAAGAGAGTCATAAATTGGTTTAATCTTCTCTATCAACTCACCAAATGGTCTATCATCTTCACTTTGAGCTGGTTCCACTTTTTTGATATCATCTCTGTATCTTTTAAGTAACTTATCAAGAGTGATTTTCCTATTATCTTTATAAAATTGGAATAGTTGCATACCTACGGCAACACCAGCTGTGCTCGTTAAAGCCACTCTCAATATACCAAAATACTTATCTCTCTCATTTTCGGGTGTGGTATATTCATATCCTTTAAGTAGATTTGATATCATCTCCCATCTTCTTGGATCGAGCCCTGGGCTTTTCTCCCCTTCACTATTCTCTTCTCCTTCTATAATAAACATATTAGGATTCTCATCTAAGAATTGGATTATAACTGGATGTATCATTCTATCTATATTTTTATCATCAGCCTCTTCTCTCACTACCTCAGGCTCTAGTGGTTCATTTTCTAATATTCTTGTTGCAAAATTCTTTTTCCATTCATCATACGATGCTGTCATCTCAACCTCAATTACCCTACCCTTTAACGCTTGATCCATTGGATTTACTGTATAATCTTCATTATCGGGGTTTCCAGCTGTTACTATATATGTTGTTGGTGGTAAAACTATCCTATCACTTCCATACTCTCTCTCAAGTAGAGTATTCATAATAGCATTTACAACATCAACAGGGGCTCTGTTTATCTCATCAAAAAATAGAAGTGTTGGTCTTCCATCAGCATTTGCCTCTAAAATCTCAACAACCCATTTTGGAATAGTGTGTGAGTGGTACGCTATACTACCCTTATTAGATGGATCATCACCTCTATGTTTTTTAAGTTGAGCTATAACTTTATCTAGTTTATCGTTTCCCTCACCCTCTATATAGTCAAAAAATTTCAATAAACCATTGAAATCAACCCTATCTAAATTAGATAACTCAACCTTGACAAACTGCATACCTAGTCTTTTAGCATAACTCTTAACTTTACTAGATTTTCCTATACCCTTCTCACCAACGAGATGAGGAACTAAATCAGCAACTCTATATAACTCCATCATCTTCTCAAATTCAGTCATCTTTTTAAATCTATTGGGGTTGGCAAATTCAGGTCTGGCTCTTCTCTCCATTATTACTTCCTTTAAGTATTGATTTATTTAAATTATTATATAATATTTATAATACATTTTAAATATCATAAAACATAGGAAAATGAGATGAAAAAATATAGTTCAAAAAGAGGATTTTACAAATACTATAATAAAAATGGCTTACAGTGTAGGATAAAGATATCTAAAAATATTTTACAAAGTGGAAGCAAAAACTATACCATAAAATTCAAAAGACCACAAGATGATAGTTGGTTATATACTCTTCCAAAAACATTTGATAATCCTTTAGAATGTATAGATTATATAGTTAAAAATCTCGAGACAGATAGAACAATTTTCAAAGTGATATAGATGTATCTAAAGGGACATCTCTCTACTGGGTTTTTAACTTTTTCTATAACACCTCTAATATATACTATCTTAAAAGATTGTTGTAATAATAATATATTTATTGTCAATCTATATGAACTTATATTTGATAGTATAGTAATACCAGGAATATCACAAACATATAGTAATATATACTATATGTTATCGGCGATTCTCTTAGTACTAATTGGGAGTTGGTTACCTGATATAGATTTCCAGTTAAAACATATATATGGTAAAAGCTATAGAGACTTACCAAGATATCATAGACAGGTCACACACTCACTTCTGTTAAATATAGCTATACTATTATATGCTATATATAGTAAAAATTTTATTCTGTTTTGGATATGGGTAGGGGTTATATCACATCTAATTGGAGATATGATAACCGGATCTATCCCCATTCTTCTATATGGTAGATACGGTAACTGGATATCAAGAGTTGGTATAGATAGATTTTATAAGAGTATTGAACTAAATAGGAAGATTGCTCAATTTTTCAATAGAGTGTATGGATATATCATTATTATATCTTTAATAATAATGCTGAATATCAAATATCTGCTTCTACTACTGATAAAGATGTAATAATTACAAATAAAGGAAATATATGTATAAACTACTTATATCTATATTACTAATCACATACTCTATCGCTGGTGTTGTTAAAGATGATAGTAAAAAATCATTGAATATAAAATCAAGTGATGATGTAGTGACAATAAATGGGAAAAAGCAGAAAAATAACGAGAAATTGAATAAGACTGTATCAACCTTTTATGTTTTGAAAAAAGGAGAAAAAGATATTATAGATACAAGGAAAAAGTTAGAAAATATCAAAAAAGCTGTAAAAAAACCACTAAAAAAATATACTGTGATCAACAGGGTTATTGATTATAAAGATGGGCAGGTAATTAATCTACACATAAAAAAGGGATATGCGTGTATCGTTGAGTTTGTGAAAGATAATAATCAACCAGTGGAGTTTGATTATATAAGTACAGGTTCATCATTTTTCCAGGTAACAAAATTTAAAAACAGACTTGAGATAAAAGCAACAGATAACTACTCTATATCTAATCTTATTGTTGGGATCAAGGGATATGATACCCCAATTTTATTTACTATTATAGAAGATAGTCAAACTGGAGAGTATGATGCATATGTTAAAGTTAGACTTGGTGGTATTACGTTAAAAGTTGGTAGTGATGAAGATATAAAGATCAAATCCCTTATATTAAAAGAGCTATTCAAGTATGATGAATTAAGAACTCTCCCACTCATCGATTATGAAGTATGTAGTCTAAATGATAATCGATATCTTCTATTTGATAAAGATCTATTGAAGATATATACGGTGGAGAAATTTAATAAAATATATTATATAGTGTTATTAGATAAAACATTTGAGATATATGGTAAAGAATTGCCATTTGATCAATATAGTGATAGATATAGAGTATATATGTTAAATTTCAATGATAATGTATTTACTATAACAACTAATAGAGAATTGTTAAAAGATATTAAGAAAGAAGATATAGAGAAATATAGGATTATAATCAAAGGTTAAGTTATATTCATATATAATATATCAAAAAGGATTATATATGGATAAACCGATAGAGAGGTTAAAAGAGGGTGATGATATAAAGAGACCTTGTAGATTAAGAGACTATATAGGACAAAATGATATAAAAGAGTTAATATCTATCAATATAAGTTCTGCTAAAAAAAGAGATAGTATATTAGATCATATATTGCTATATGGACCACCTGGACTTGGTAAAACTACACTGGCAACGATTATAGCTAATGAGATGGATAGTAATATTAAGATAGTCAATGGTACAAGTTTAGAGAGAGTTAGAGATATAATACTTGTTTTGGCTGACCTTGAAGAGAGTGATACTCTATTTATCGATGAGATTCATAGGGTACCTAAAAAGATAGAAGAGGCTATATATAGTGCATTAGAGGATAGGAAAATATATATAACGGTGGAAGATAAGATAATAGAGCTTGATCTACCACATTTCACACTAATTGGTGCTACAACAAGAGTTGGTATGCTATCTAAACCATTTAGAGATAGATTTACTCATATATATAGATTACAGTATTATAATATAGATGAACTATCTACTATTATACAGAATATCAGTGAAAAAATGAATATAGATATAAATATAGAGATATGTAGAGAGATAGCTAAAAGAAGTAGAGGTACACCAAGAATTGCTATAAATTTAACAAAAAAAGTAAGAGATTTCTATCTATATGATAGCAGAGAAATAGATAGTAAATTTTTAGAGTATATATTTAAAAAACTGAAAATAGATAAAAGAGGTTTAGATGAAATAGATAATAGATATCTAGATATATTAAAAAGAGAGGGTAAACCTGTATCTCTTAAAACTATCTCATCTTTACTTAATGAGGATATAACAACAATTGAGGAGTATATAGAACCATATCTTATTGAGAATGGTTTTATAAAAAAAACAAGTTCAGGAAGAGTATATAATATTTGATTATCTATCGTAATCCTTATCCCTATCTTCCTTAGATACCTCTGATTTAGGCATATAAAATCCCTCTAAATACGCTTTAGATTGCTGGTTGGGCATTTTCACCTTGGGACCCACAAGCAAGTATGTTTTTAACAACATTAATTTCTGTATGTAAATCCTGTAGTTACGAGATACATACAGACCTTGCTTGTAATATATGGTTTGCATTGTTATAAACAAAATCCTGATATTAAATCAAGAGTGGTTCCCTCGGGACACTGTTTACTATCTATATCTTCTGGTGAAATATCATCAGTTGGATTATTATAACTACTGCTATTTTTCACACAACCTTTACCATATACATAGTGGTATCCATACCCACATGTCACTGATTTATCATCTTTACCAATCTCTTCATTTTTATCATGAAAATATATCCTATTTTGACTAATGGTGGCTTTTAGATTCTTTAACTCTTTTTGATATTTGAGATTATTATCATATAGATATACTTTTTTACTTACTCTTGTTACATATATCCATTTATTTTTATGTTTCACCCAGTAACCCTCAATATATTTTTCTTTTCCTTTTAGTTCATTTTCAATATTATCATCTGATGAAAAGTTATATCCTGTACTGCTACTATATCCACTATTTTCTGATTCATCTTGAGAGTTATTACTAGACTCAGAATTAGATTCTTGGGTATTAGATGTGTTATAGTTTAAGTATATATCTCTTTTAATAATCTTATTTGGATCTATTCTATCTATCTCCACTAACTTCTCTGTATCATCATACGGATCTCCGGTCCATTTTACATTATTGAACCATGAATAAAACTTATCTTTATCTAATATCTCCAATATAGAGTAGGAGATAGCAAGTTCTGCTTGTTCTATAAATCCATGATCACTGTAGAAATTCTTGCTATCTCCACTATAGCCAGATATACCCAGCCCCCCTTTGACAAATTCTCAAAATCCATAGAGAAGGTATTTATGGGTGAATATATTACCGTTGGTTGATCTTCGCCTATCAAATCCTTGGTAGGATCAAAAAAATCCGAGGGTTTAATGGGATTTGTAAAATCAAACTCATTATTGTTATCTCCTCTAAATTTTGCGTTTATTCTCATGGTTGTATTTGGTTTAGAACCTATTACAAAGTGCACCTTTGCCCCTTTAGGGACAACTTCCTTTCTTTATCTTCTATTAATTACTGGTATCTTAATATATTTATAATATAGTGATCTATTGATTTTTTTATAAACTTATATCATATACCTCTTTTATTGTGATATCAGGGTAGAGATAGTGTAGTAATTTCTTCTTTATCTTATATACACTATCTTGGAATTTATATGATGGTTTGACATCTATATACTCAACCCCACCATTTTCATAATATACTATAAAATCTATATAGTATTTCATACCTCTTACTTTCTTACCATTCTTTATATATGCTGGTATTAAATCAATCCCAACCTGTCTCTCAAAATGCCTTACAACTCCTCTTTGTTTAAGTCTTTTTAAAAAGAGATAGTATTGAGACTCTTTTTTACTATCAAATTTGATACCATCAATCACAACATATCTATTTCTAAACTTATTTATCTTTTTTTTCTGTAACTTCTTAAAATCTTTAACTGTCATATCTATATTTCCTATATAACTCCTCAATAGATATCTCTCTGACAATATCTTCACCTCTTTTTCTAACTTTTATCTTAGTATCTCCAACAACACATTTTCCCGTATGAGGTGGGGCTAGAAAAATATTCAATGTCTTTTTAACAAATCCACCATCTAATACATTGTTGATAATCTCCAGATTAGTTTTGATAATCTCGTTTTGTTGCTCCATATATAGTTGAAGCCTATTTTCATAATCTTCTTTATAGTTATGTCCAATTGTCTCATCTAATGTAAAACCAGATGCATCATTCAATCTCTCTATATAGCTATATATATTATCATCTATATTACCGTTTTTTTGATACATAATTAGTTCTGTTAGCGCTTTTTTCAGCAGTTTCTCTCTTATATATTTAAGAGTATCTTCTAATATAACCCTAATATCTACCTCATCAAGTTTTTCGTCTCTATATCTATTTATCTTCTCCCTGATACTCTCATATCTCTCATCATCTTTTATTGATTTTAGTTTATCTATAATCATATTAAATACACCAATATTCAAAGGTCCAACTTCATTTTTATATTTAATAAGACTTTTTAGTACAGTTTTTTGTATATCATCATCTACAATATCAATAGGAAATTTTGATAAAACCACATCACTATAGTCTCTATTCATTATAGAATAGAATATTACTTTTGAACTATTCACCAATATCCTTTTTTTTGATATATTATATAAAAATGTTGATAAAATTTATATTAAATATCTACTTATAAACAAGTATTAGGCTTATGGGCTTATATCCACCACTTACCTTATCAAAACTTGGGTAGATAGTCATATATATCTTACCATCTTTAACAAGATAGTTATTATCATTTTTTATATCGTATATATATCTCCCTTCTTCAAGTTTATCTATAACTATATCTAACGGTTTTGTTAAATGTGATGATAGTATAATACCATTATCAAAATATCTATAGATAAACCCATTATTTCTTTTTATTTCACCTTGTGGTTTACCTAGCTTTATAGAGTATAGCTCTGTTGTCTCAAAATTTCTATTAAAAGGAACCTCAGTATATGGTATAAACTCATTCATTAATATCATACCGTATGTATAAAATAAATCATCTATAGGTTTTTTAGTTATATATCCATCCTCACTCTCTTCTAAGAGGGGAGTAATATAGTTCACATATATGAAATTCTTAAACCCTTTTTCCCTATATCTATCTTTATATCCATTCAATAGATTAAAATAGTACAATATATCATCAAAACTATCATATGATGTTATACCTATATTAACTAATCTATCATTTACTACCATTTCTCTCTTACTCTCTATGTTGGTTAGATAACTCTCAACCATATCGTAATCAACATACTCTAATATATCTTCATCTCTATACGCTTGGTTAGATATAATCAATATATTGTTTTTCTTCAATTTTTTGAAAAATGTTTTTATACAGTCTTTATAGTCTTTATTGGGGTATCTCCTCTTAATTATATCTCTCATATCACTAAAACGGCTATCATCATATAGATATCTACTATTTGCCCAATCAAAGAAATATCCATCTATATTATATTTTTTAGCCTTCTGTGTTAGATATTTCACTCTCTTATTAACTAGTTTTCTATTACACATATCAAAATAGTAATCATTACCCATTGGGTGTATATCACTACTGTAATTTAGTAACATATCTTTTCCACTCTTCATAACCCATCTATAAAATTTCTCCTCTTTATTATAATCATCATTATAAAAACCGGCAAACCACTCATACGCCACAATCTTACTATCACCCTTTATATCCCCAGGTATCCCATCTTTGTAAAAATCATCTATATCTGATAGTGTCCCTATCTCATTGATATCGAAAAATTTTATATGATTTAGCTCAACATCTTCCCATATCTGTTTAGTGCAGTATTGCCCTTTACTACTATGAGCATTATGATATGTCATACTACTTTTATCTGTAATCTCTATATTAGAGTAAGCACTGATAATAATTAAACCCATATAGCATAATCTTTTAATCATTTTTAATCCCTTTTGATAAAATTGGATATATTTATAAAGAAGATAGTGACATTTCTCATATTGATAAAAAAGTTATAAATATTAAAAAAAGGTATAATATGACACTTGAGGAATTCAATAAAAAATTAGAAGATGTAAACAGACAAATAGGATACTCTATACTCAAACCACTAAGAGATGATGAGTATCAGATGTTAAAAGTGATACATAGTTTTGAGCCACCATTTGTTGATAGTAAACTGTTTTTTGACTTTTTGGATAATATACAAGATGGTGGTATATTTGACGACATAGACGAAGAACTCAAAAATAAATTGTTATCATATGGTAAATATAAAGATATGATAGGTGAAAAAAATATAGAGATTAAGAGTGTTGATATACTACCTATGGAGATTAAAAAGGTAGATTATAAAGAGTTTGAAGAGGAGAGAGAGTTATGTCGAAATGGGGTAAAGATATCTTTAATAGATTTTATGGATAGATTAAAAGAGGAAGTAGATGATATAGAGGTGTTATCGCGACTAATCCAAGGTAATTTTAAGAGTAAAGATGAGAGAGATCTATATAATAAAACAGTATCGTATCTTTTAGAAAATGGATATAGAAGACTTCCTGTTTATGATAAAAATAGTGGTAGAGTTTTCTATATAAGAGAGAGAGATATAGAGGAGAGTGGTTTTAATTATGATGATATATCTGTGAGTGATGTTAAATTTATAAAGAGCAGTAGTGAGAGATATATAGAGATAGAAGGTAAAAAATTACCATGTGATGGTTTTGATGGTGAAGATATAGAGAGTTATAGCAACGAGATGATACCTGTTGAGAGTATAGATATATCTTCACAATCTGAAATTCCTGGAGATATTAGAGATAGGGTAAATGAAATTCTATCTAATAAGAGTGAGAAGAGGGGTGATATTGAGAATATGTTAGTACTATATAATCATATTGTGAATGAGTATGAGAGAGTATATAAAGAGTATCAAAAAACATATGAGAATCTTATCAATGAGTTTGATGATAGAGTAAATAGATCACTTCAACGAAATAATATGTGGAACGATTCAATATCGTATGTTGCATCAAACCCCCTTCACGTTATCTTCCCACTCTTTCTATATATACAGACGTTTGAGGCACTATACAAGGTTGGTTATGAAGCCATTAGACTTAAAATCAATCAAAATAGACAGTTAAAAAATAGTTACAGAGATATCAGTGAAAGAAGAGAGGAGATGTATAAAGTCCATAATGAGATTATGAGACAGTATACGTTTATAGATAGGGAGTTAAACGAGGCGAGAATGCTGTTATCGCTAGACCCAGATGTTATTAACAATGATATTAAACTACTGGAGAAGTATAATAGTAATATGATTATTAACCATCTAAAAAATGGAGAAATAAAAGAGTTGGTGGAGATTAATAAAAAACTAACTGGGACATTTACAATAGGTAGATCTCATCATCAATCTTTTAAATCTATTACCCAAATAGATAATCATCTTCAAAATATACATAGTGAAACTGGATTTATAAACAGATCTAAATTTGCTAGACTCTTTAACATATATCTAAGTGATAAAAAGAGAGTACCAAGATTTACCCATACGTTAAATAGTGTAAAACTCAATGATCTACTAAGATTTATGGATAAAGATGACTTTGTTAAAGGTAGAGAGAGTTTAACAACAATAAGAAATGATTTTACGATAGAACATAGAGATGATTTTAAGAGATTTCAGAGATTAAGGGATATGGTTGATGAAAAAGATAGAACGAAAGTTAATAAGATAATAAATTATTTAGAGATGGGATATATAAATAGAGATGATTATAACAATCTATATATTTTATTAAATGAGATCAAGAGTGAGTATAGTGATCATCCAACTATAAAGAGTGAGGTGAATATCGTATTAAAAAGTATAGGCAATAGAAAATTTAGAAATAGATTTGATGAGATAGAGAGAGATTTCAATCTGTTAAAGGGATATGTTGAGAAATATAGTATAGAAAACGTAGCTGATATAGACGTTAAATCACTTGGGTTTGGGGAAGATTTTTTAACAAGATTATCTACATTTATAGATATGGAGAGTCTATTTAGAGAGAAAGATATAGCTATGAGGGGACAGTATGAGATAGACTCCATATTGAATATCTATAATGAGTATAAAAACAGTATGTATAAAAATAGCGATTTCTTAAAATCTATTATACTCAACGCAGATGACTATAAAAAACATATAAATAGTGTTAAAAGTATTGATTTTGAAGAGAGTAATAAACAGATAAATATCGAAGAAAATATGATAAAAGGGAGAAACCCATGACATATGATGAATTTTATTACAAATATGAAGATTATTTTCCAAATATAGCTCATATTTATATAGATAAAGCACGTATGTATGATAAAATAGGTGTATCAACAGATTGTTCTAAAAAAAGAATATCGGAATGTTATTTTAAATTAATGGTTCACTTTAGTCACGCTGGACCTCATAACAACGTAGTAGTCGTAACAGTATCGGCGGTGGAGATAGATAATATTATTCCATTCCCATTTTTGAAAAATGAACTGATAACGGAAGATAACCACGATCTATTAGAACCACATACAGAAGATTTTTTTACGATAATCAATAGAAAACATAATATAATAAACAAATTGAAACAAGGAGAAAACCCAATAGAAGATATATCTTTTTTAACAACGCTAATTGGTAAAAAAATTGATGAGAGAATATTAGATAGAACCATTATTACATTTACTGAAAACAGAGTAGATAAATGTAATTCAAAAGAGTTTAATGATATGAATAGATTAAT
>Ga0256835_1001176_pt1 | contig 16162 bp, 17 predicted proteins | sample PIR30metaG_FD_185972 | JGI IMG/M metagenome (GOLD analysis project Ga0256835, IMG submission 185972) | Hydrothermal vent microbial communities from East Pacific Rise, Pacific Ocean - PIR-30 | ecosystem: Environmental > Aquatic > Marine > Hydrothermal vents | place: Pacific Ocean: East Pacific...
CGGCCGCCCAGAGCCTGCCGGTGCGGCCCATACCCGTCTGCACCTCGTCGAAGATCAGCAAAACGCCCTTTTCACTGGTTATCTGGCGCAGTTCTTGCAGGTAGCCCGCAGGCGGAATATTGATGCCACCCTCTCCCTGGACCGGCTCGACTATCACTGCCGCCGTTTCCGGGGCGATTGCCGCGGCAACGGCCTCGGCGTCGCCGTAGGGAACTACCTTAACGCCGGGCACCAGCGGGCGAACCGGGTCTTGATAATCGGGCTTGGGTGTCAGCGACAGTGCGCCCATTGTTTTGCCGTGAAAGCCCTTTTCGGTGGTGATTATCTCCGGTTTGCCAGTGTGGATGCGGGCCAGCTTGAAGGCCGCCTCGACCGCCTCGGCGCCGGAGTTGCCGAAAAAGGTCATCGACAAATCGCCCGGCGTTATCTCGGCCAGCTTGGCGGCCAGCAGCGATGCTGGCTCGGATATCATCACCCGGACCGACATCGGCATCTTGTCGAGCTGGCGCTTGACCGCCTCGACCACTCGCGGATGGCGGTGACCCAGATTGAGGGTGCCGTAAAGGCCCAGGAAGTCGAGGTATTTCTTACCCTGCTTGTCCCAGACGTAGACGCCTTCGGCGTGGTCTTCTACCACGTCGAGGCCGGTGAAGCGTAAAAGGCCTGCCAGTCCGGGATTTACGTGACGTTCAAAGAGTTCGTAGGCGTCCATAACTCAGGCTCCAGCTTACCGCGGAGCACATGTTTAGTATACCACACTCAAGTTTGGCGCGTCAGGGCGCTCTGCAAGACTTCTCTAAGCTCTTCCGGCAACCGGCGGGCGCGACCGCTGGCGTCCTGGGTTACGTGGACCGTCTCACCCTCGGCCACGACCTTACCTTCTTTGAGAAGGCGGTAGCTCATGGTAAAACGGCGGCTGGCCAGCTCGGTCAGGGCGGTTTCGACGATCAGCTCTTCGTCGAAGCGCGCTGGCCGTTTGTAGCGCAGGCGCAGCTCTGTTACCGGAAAAAAGACGCCACCGCGCTCTATTTCGGCGTAGTCGAGGCCGGCTGCCTTGAGCCAGTCGACGCGGGCCACCTCGAGCCAGGGAACGTAGGCTGAATGATGGGCAACACCCATCTGGTCGGTTTCAGCGTAACGGACGCGGATCTTGCTACTGGTTTTCACAGTACTTCGCCGCCTTCGGTAAAGAAGCTGAGGCGCGGGATGCGGCGCATCTCCACGCTATGGGCCAGCTCCTCTTGCAGGTAATGATGGGCGTGGTTGAGTATCTCCGCCGTTTCCGAGTCGCGCTCGAGGGCGCTAATCAATACCCGCCCCTGCGAAAGGTCGGGGCTGAGCCTTACCCGCTCGACGGTTACGACTATCGGCAGGCGCGGGTCTTTCATCTCGTGGATTATCTCGCTCAAGGCCCTGGCAACGCGGAGCTCGAGTCTGATCAATGATTTGCTGCTCATCGCCACCTCCGCGAATGGCCCCGCGGGGCCGCTTCTATTCTATTGCTGCAATCCGGCTGGCCAGCATCTCGGCGGCCTTCTTGACCAGCTCCTCGTCGGCCCCCTCGGCCATCACCCGCACCAGCGGCTCGGTGCCTGAGGGGCGGACGTTTATCCGCCCGTCGCCGATTACCTCTTCGGCCTCGGCGATCCAGGCGGGCAGTTCGCCGTGGCGCATGGCCCGTTGTTTGTCGATCACCGGCACGTTCAACAAGACCTGTGGGTACATCGGCATCTCGTCTATCCATTCGGCCAGTGATTTGCCAGACTTGAGTAGGGCAGCAATGGTCAGTAACGCCGTCTGGATTCCATCGCCGGTTTGCAGTCGGTCCATGAAGAGAACGTGTCCGCTCTGTTCGCCCCCCAGGTTCCAACCGCGCTCAACTAATCTTTGAAAAACGTAGCGATCTCCCACCTGAGCTCTTTCAAAAGCTATTCCGCGCCTCTCCAGAGCTCTCTCTAAGGCCATATTGCTCATGATGGTGCCAACCACGCCTGATTCATTTCGAACTACGGCGTTGATAAAAAGAACGTAGTCGCCGTGCGCCAGCCGTCCGCGATCGTCGACCATAACAACCCGGTCGCCGTCGCCATCGAAGGCAAAGCCGAGGTCGAATTCGCCCTCTTTGACCAGGTGCTGCAATGCCTCGGGGTGGGTCGAGCCGCAACCCTTGTTAATATTGCGGCCGTCGGGAGTATTGAAAATGGCGAAGACTTCGGCCCCCAATCGCTGAAACACCTTGACCGCCACCCGGTAAGTGGCGCCGTTGGCGGTGTCGAGGGCAATCTTGAGACCATCTAGCCGCGGCCCTAATTTGACTAAATAATCTATATACAATCGTTCAGCTTCTTGGTGGTTGCGTACCGTAGCAATTTTTTCAATATCTTTATTTTCTAAAAGTGCTTCTTCTATTTCATTTTCAACATCATCTGAAAGTTTTTGTCCGCCTGGGCCAAAAAATTTAATACCGTTGTCGTAATAAGGATTATGGCTTGCTGAAATCATTACTCCTGCATTAGCACCTAATAATTTTGTTAAATATGATACCGCTGGTGTTGGTAGTATCCCGAGGTGTTCCACCGCCACGCCCCGACTGAGCAAACCAGCCGCGAGCGCGGCCTCAAGCATATCGCATGATTCTCGAGTGTCCTTTGCTAAAAGTACGACTGGTCTCTTAACTTCGCTTGAGAATACGCTACCAGCGGCTGCGCCCAGTTTTAGCACGAAGTCAGGCGTCAAAGGAAATTCGCCCGCTCTACCGCGGATTCCATCCGTCCCAAAGTACTTTCTGCCCATGAACAACAGGTTACCATCGTTAATGAAAAAATGAATACCGTACATTAAAAAATGGATATTATAAACATTTTACATTTTTATTATATGTTAGTAAATGATTATTATTCTCATATTTCATTTATAACTGACTTTTACAATGCGCGTCGTGACGGTTGAGTGCGCTTATTGATCGGGCAATCGTCCAGCAAAGCTAAAATGCGGCGGCTTGCTTATCTTTAACCACCTAAACCGGCACAACTTTCATAGGAGGAATGTATATGTCAAAGCAAGAACAGCTACAAGCCGTCCTATCTAAGTTAAAGTCGGCTCTACCTGAGCTACAGGAGATTATTATTGCTAGTTCAGATGGTCTTCCAATAGCTCAGCTTGGCGGTGGTGAAGGCTCTTCTCGAGTGGCAGCCATGGCGGCCACAGCTCACGGGTTAGGTAAGCGTATATCCACTACGAGTAACCTTGGCGACCTTTTGGAAACCGTTATTATCGGTAGCCAGGCCAACTTTGTGGCTTACGCAATAGGCGATCGGGCGGTTTTGGCACTCACCATGCCCGCAGGCTCAAACCTGGGTCTGGTCAGGCTAGAAGCGCAAGAAACCGCTAGGCAGCTAGCGGAAATCATCTAATTTCAGGAAGTGTCTACCATGGAAATGGAACTCGCTATTCTCAAGCACTTTCAGTACATCGAGAGTGTCGCCGCCTTTATCGAGGGTTCGGGACCAGAACCCGACCTAATAGCTTCTGAGGACAGCGCCGTCGCAGAGTGGCTAGAAGACAATCCTGACCAGGCCATCACCGATCAGCAAACCATGCTCTACAAGACCCTGGCCGACGCGGTCGCCGCTAAGAAGACCGGCAACATTGACAGCGCCAATCAACTGCTTGATCAAGCATATTTACTTTACTCGCAGATTGAGCGTGCGCTAGCAGTCAACGAAGAAAACCGCGAAGCCGAAGAGGGCTAATCAAGACATCCTTAACAACTGGCGTCGACTGACGCCAGATGTTCATTTTGCATCCAACCAGTTGTCACCTATACCAACTTCTACTTGCAGGGGAACGTCGAGTTCCCAGACGTTCTCCATTACCCGGCGAATTATTGCGGCAACTTCGCCAACCATATCTTCGGGTGTTTCTACCACTAACTCGTCGTGAACCTGCAACAGCAGCTCCGCTCTGCCGGCCAGCTGTGGCTCCAGCTTGACCATGGCCAGCTTGATCAAGTCGGCGGCGGTGCCTTGAATCGGCATGTTGAATGCGGCCCTCTCGGCGGCTTCGCGAACGTTGCGAACGCGCGAATTAAGCTCGGGGACGTAGCGCCGCCGGCCGAACATTGTTTCGACGTATCCGCGCTGACGCGCCGTCTCCAGTGTTTCCTCCATGAAGCGGCGAACGCCAGGGTACGACTCGAAGTAGCGGTCGATGAAGGCCTGCGCCTCCCCGTAGCCAATACCGAGCTCGCGGCTCAAGCGGTGAGCGCTCATGCCGTAGAGAACGCCAAAGTTGATCGTCTTGGCGGCGCGGCGCTGAAAAACGTCTACCTCGCCATCGTCCAGGCCGAACATCCAGGCGGCGGTCTGGGTGTGAATGTCGCGGCCTTCCTGGAAGATGCGGCGTAGGTTTTCGTCGCCCGAGAGGTGGGCCAGTACCCGTAACTCGATCTGAGAGTAGTCGGCGACCACCAGCTTGTGCCCGGCAGTGGCCACGAAGCCGCGGCGGATCTTGCGCCCCGCCTCGGTTCGAATAGGAATGTTCTGCAAGTTTGGGTCGGAGCTGGCCAGGCGGCCGGTTACGGTACCGGTCTGGTGGAAGCGGGTATGGAGGCGGCCGGTTTTCGGGTGAACTAGCTTAGGCAGAGGATCGAGATAGGTCCCTTTGAGCTTGGCAAGTTCGCGATACTGCAGTATCTTTTCGATGATCGGGTGGGCACCCAGCAGGGTTTCCAGGGCGCTGGCCGAGGTGGATCGTTTGCCCGTCTTGGCCGTGCGCTTGCTAGGTTTCAGGCCAAGTTCGTCGTAAAGAACCGTTTCGAGCTGGTCGCGTGAGTTGAGGTTGAAGGGGTGGCCGGCCAGCCGGTGGATTTCCTCTTCGAGCCGGGCCAGTTCTGCGGCCAGCTCATCAGACAGCGCCTTGAGATAGGCGACGTCGAGAGTAATGCCGCGCCGCTCCATCAGCGCCAATACTCCTTGCAAGGGCCTTTCGACCTCGCGGTAGAGCCACCAGAGCTGCTCTTCGCCAGCCAGCCTTTCCTCCATCGCCTGCCACAAGCCCCTGGCCGCCAGCGCCCTTTCAGCAGCTTTTTCGGTCCAGTCGCCGGCGGCGTAGCGGCGGACGGCGCTTTCGGGGGAACTGCTGCCAGGGTCATAGATATAGGCCAGTAGCAGCGGGTCGTCTCCCGGGGCCGTTTCTATTCCTTCGCGCAGAGCGTATACGGCCAGGTCTTTGGCCAGGATGGCATTTAGTCTGGGAAAGCGCCCCAGTTCGCCAGCTTGCGGCGGGCCTTCGGCGTATTTGCCTTCCCAGGCAGCCGCCAGTTCCTCGAGCTCGGCCCACATTGGCCGCGGCTGATCGAGGGTGAAGCCCAACCAGCTGTCGGCCGGCGGCGGCCAGTCGGCGCGTTCGGCGTTTTGAGCTTTCAGCAAACCTAGTTCGCGCATCAGGCTGCCGAACTCGAGCTGTTGCAGTAGATCCTTTAACCCATCTTCGTCCATCTCGTTGCGGTGGCAACCGTCTAGTTTTACTTCGATTGGCACCTCGGTTCGCATGCGAGATATTTGCCGTGAAAAATATGCGCTATCTCTGCCTTCTTCCAGCTTTTTCTTGAGCCCGGGCGGGGTTACTTCGTCGAGGTGCTGATAGATGGTGTCGAGGCTGGGCCACTGCTGCAAGAGCTTGGAGGCGGTCTTGGGCCCGACGCCACGAACGCCCGGAATATTGTCGGAAGAGTCACCGGTAAGGGCGCGGTAGTCGACCCACTGTTCCGGCCCGACGCCGTACTTCTGGCGCAGATCATCTGGGCCAATAGTCTTCCCTTCCGGTGTCAAAACTGTTACTTTTTCGCTGAGCAACTGGTAAGCGTCGCGGTCGCTGGTCAAGATGGCTACTTCGTACCCTTCACGCTCGGCTTTCTTGGCCAGCGTACCGATGACGTCGTCGGCTTCCACGCCGGGCTCTTCCAGACGAACCAGGCCCAAGAGGTCTACGAACTGTTTGATCAGCTCGAGCTGAGGGTGAAAGTCTTCGGGAGTCTCCGACCGCCCGGCCTTGTATTCGGCGTATTCTTCGTGCCGGAAACTCGGCCCTGGCGCGTCGAAAACGACGATTACGCACTCGCCGTCCTCACGCAAAAGCTTTAGCAGCGTTCTGGCAAAGCCATAGACGGCGTGTACCGGCTCACCACGGCTGGTAGTCAGGCCCGCCTCCTTGAGGGCGAAGTAGTTCCTGAAAGCCAGGTGGTGGCCGTCGACCAGAACAATGCGCTTGGGCTTTTCGGCGAACAAAGATGGTTGCTGCACGTGGCTCATTCTAACTCTTCGACCTTCGCCAGCCCCTTGCTGGCGTCGCGAAAGGCCGTCTTCAAATCTTCGACCCTGTTCTCCGGCACCTCGACTTCCCAAACCAGCGCCTCCGGCGCGTAACTCTCGCCCAACACCAGCGCTTCGGCCCCGACCAGCAGCGGGTAGAGTTTGGCCGAGATGGCGTAGGGTATTTCGACTTTTAGCCGCTTGCGTGGCAGTATCTCAATTGTCCGCGCCCGCCGCAGACACTCGGCGGCGACGCCGCCATAGGCCCGCACCAGGCCGCCGGCGCCTAGCTTGATGCCGCCGAAGTAGCGGGTGACTACTACCATCACGTGATCCAGACCGTGGCTTTCTATAGCCCGCAGAATTGGCTGCCCGGCCGTTCCACCCGGCTCACCGTCATCGGAGAAGCGGTACTGCTGGCCAATCTTGTAGGCCCAGCAGTTGTGCGTCGCCGATTCGTCCATGACCGACTGTAAAAACAGGGGGGCTTCTTCCACCTCGTCGATCCGGCCGGCGTAGCAGACGAAACGGCTCTTCTTTATTTCTTCTTCGTAACCGGCCGGCTCGGCCAGCGTTCGCAAAATCTGGCTCATTTACGCACCCCCGGCCACCAGTGCAACTCCTGAATGTGCCCGCCGCGAGCGCGCTGGGTATTTTCGACCGTGACGAAGGCTGCCGGATTGTACTTTTCGATCATTTTCATCAGCTTCTTCAACTGCCGCCGCTGGCTGACCACGAAAATCAGCGAGACCGGGCCCTCCCTGCCATCACCGCGTATTTCCGTTACGCCGTATCCGGCTGACCGGAGTGCTTCGATTAGCTTGCTGGCGTCTTTACGGGTGATGATTCTGATGAGTACCTGACCCGGAGCCAGCCAGTTCTCGACCGCCATCCCCAAGGCGGTACCGGTAGCGAAACCGGCCGCCCAGCCGATGTACTGGGCCGGCGAAGAAATATTGGCGAAAACGCGGGTAATGGCGAATAGCCAGATTAGCGACTCGAAAAATGCCAGCAGCGCGGCGGTTCCGCGCTCGCCGCGGACCATGTAGAGCATGCGCACGGTCGAGAGCGGCACGTCGAGCAGCCTGAGGGCGAATACCAGCAGGGCCGAAGTTAACACGTCCATTATTCAACCTCCCCAAGCGCCCGCCGCATCACCTCTACCGGCGCTGGCCCGCCGGTCCAGAGCTCGAAGGCCAGCACACCCTGCCCGAGCAGCATCTCCAGGCCGCCCAGAGTCTGTAAGCCGGCGGCCTCGGCGTCTCGCAACAGCTTGGTTTTTCTGGGTTCGTAAACGATGTCGACCACCGCGCCCGACTCCGGCAGAACGCCTCCGGGCAGTGGCGAGGCGTCCGGGTCGCCGAGCCCGACCGAAGTGGCGTTAATCAAAAGGGGCGTTTCTGTGACCGCCTTTTCGATCTTTTTGCCGACCACCAGCCAACCGCCGAGCTGTTCTACCAGCTCCTGTGCCTTGTCGGCCGTCCGGTTGTAGACCGCCACCAGCCAGCCACGGTTGACCAGTTCGTAAACTATCGCCCGCGCCGCTCCGCCAGCTCCAAGCACCAGCGCCTCGCCCGGGGTCAGGCCGGCGTTTTCCAGCGCCCAGTAAAAACCGGGGGCGTCGGTGTTGTAACCGGTCAGCCGGCCGCCGCGGTTGACTACGGTGTTGACCGCTCCGATCATGGCGGCTTTATTGTCAAGCTCGTCCAGGTGCTCCATTACCGCCCGTTTGTGGGGCACGGTAACATTGACGCCCTGATAGCCAGACCTAACCTCCTCCATTCGCGCGGCCAGCCTGGCCACGGGCGTGGGCAGGAGTTCGTAGTCGCCTTCTATTCCGAGCGCCACCAGGGCGGCGCCGTGCATGCGCGGACTGAGGGAGTGTTCTACCGGATCGCCGATAATGCCAAGTTTCACTGCTCCATTCTTGCAGCATGCTCGGCTTTTTGCCACGAAGGGCCTTGCGCAAACGGATACTACAATTGTCAGCCGTGGCGGGATAGAATCAGGCCCGTGAACGATATCTTTCTACGCGCTGCCCGCGGCGAAGCAACTGAATACACGCCCGTCTGGTTCATGCGCCAGGCGGGGCGCTATCAACCCGAGTATCGCAAGATTCGCGAACGTTACACGCTACCCGAAATAGTCCGCCACCCCGAGGTGACCGCCGAGGTAACGCTACTGCCGGTTCGTCAGTTTGGCTTCGACGCCGCCATTCTCTTTGCCGACATCACTACCCCGCTCTACGCCATGGGCTTTGACCTTGACATTGTCGAAGGCAAGGGGCCGGTCATTTACAACCCGGTTGCCGGACCCGCTGACGTGGAGCGCATGAAGCCGTTTGACGCCGGGTCGGGAACGCCTTTCGTGCTCGAGGCGATCCGGATCCTCAAGGGCGTGCTGAACGTGCCCTTGATCGGTTTCGCCGGCGCTCCCTTTACCCTGGCCAGCTATCTGATCGAGGGCGGTCCGAGCAAGAACTTTATCAAGGTCAAGTCTTTCATGTACTCCCAGCCCGAGGCCTGGAACCGACTGCTGGAAAAACTAGCCGAGGCGATGTTTGAGTACTTGCGCTGCCAGGCGGCCGCCGGCGCCGATGCGTTGCAGGTCTTCGACAGCTGGGTTGGCCGGCTGACCCGCTACGACTACGAAACCTACGTTGCCCCGCACATGAAGCGGTTGTTCGCAAAGCTGGCCACGCTCGGCGTTCCGGTGATTCACTTTGGCACCCAGTCGATGCACCTGCTCAGCAGCATGGCCGCGGCCGGCGGTGACGTGATCGGCGTAGATACGACCACCCCACTAGACTGGGCCCGCGACCGACTGGGTACGCGACCGGTACAAGGAAACCTCGACCCAACCCTTTTGTTTGCACCAATTGAAGTTCTGGATCGTGGTATAGATGCCGTTTTGAGCGCCAATGCCGGCCGATTGGGTCACATCTTCAACCTCGGCCACGGAATCCTGCCCGGTACGCCACCCGACTCGGTCGCCCGGGCGGTCGAACTGGTTCACGAGAAAAGCGCGGTGAAACCATGAACGTTTTGCTGATGTACTACGGCACGCCCTACGACGAGTCGGAAATCGAGGCCTACTACACCGATATCCGTCACGGTCACAAACCGCCCAAACCGCTACTGGACGAGCTCGTGGAACGTTACCGGATGATTGGCAAGAGCCCCCTCAACGAGGTCACCTTCTCGCTGGCGCGGCGGCTCGAGGCCGAGCTCAACCTGCGCTTGCCGCGTTTCCCCGGCGGTCTGCACAGCCCTCCCCTGCCCCGCCTGACCGACTACGACGCTCGTGTTTATCTGGGCGGCAAGCACAACCCGCCCTACATCGCCGGGGCGCTCAGGCAGATGGCCGACGACGGCGTAGAAAGGGCGGTGGCGCTGGTAACCGCGCCGCACTACTCCCTCCGCTCCATCGCCGAGTACCGTGAGCGGCTGGAGCTGGCCCTGGGCGAGCTGGGCGAGCCCTTCCCGGTGAAGTTCGTGCAAGACTACTACGCCCACCCTGGCTACATCAGCGCCCTGGCGCGGCGGGTAGCCGCCGCCCTCTGGCGGGTGCGCGACCCGGCCAAAGCCCGCGTCTTCTTTACCGCCCACTCGGTGCCGCTGAAGGCGGTCGAAGCCGACGGCGGCGTCTACCCGCGCCAGGTAGAAACTACCGCCCGGCTAATCGCCACCCGGCTGGGGATCGAAAACTGGCAGGTGGCCTGGCAGTCGGCCGGCCGGACCGGTGAGGAGTGGTTGGGCCCCGACATAAACGACGCCCTGGAGAGCGCCGCGGCCGAGGGCGTCCGCGAAGCGGTGGTAGCCGCGGTTGGCTTTCCGGCCGACCACCTAGAGGTCTACTTCGACCTCGACTACGAAGCCCAGGAAACGGCCCAAAAACTGGGTGTTCACCTGGTTCGCGCCGCCAGCCTGAACGACGACCTTGACTACGTCCGCGTATTGGCCGACATCGTCGAAGCCGCCTGGCAGGAGGAAGAAGAGTGAGGCGAGTTGTCGTTGTCGGCGGCGGTATGGCCGGTCTAGCGGCCGCCTACGAATCCCGCCAGTACGGCGCTGAGGTGGTGCTGCTAGAGAAGAAGCGAATCGGCGGCAAGGTGCGCACGATCCGCGAAGACGGCTTCGTCATCGAAACCGGCCCCGACGCGGTGGTTCGTTACAAACCCTGGGCGCTGGCGCTGGCCCGCGAACTGGGGCTGGAGGGCGAGATTGTCGGCACTAAACCGGCGCGGCCGGCCGCCTATATCCGCGTTAGCGGCCGCAATCACCCCTTGCCTGAAGGCCTGAACGTCGTCATCCCGTCAAAGCTCGGTCCCCTGGTGAAGACCTCTCTCTTCAGCCCGCTGGGCAAGCTACGCGCCGGCCTTGACCTACTGCTGCCCCGCGGCCCCGAAGGAGACGAAGCCTTTGGGCGTTTCATCCGCCGGAGGTTAGGGCGCGAGGTATGGGAAAATCTAGCCGCGCCGCTCACCGGCGGTATTTACGGCGGCGACCCGGAAAACCTTTCGCTGCTAGCCGCCTTCCCGATGCTCAAGGAGCTGGAACGCAAACACCGCAGCCTGATACTCGGCTCGCTGGCGGCCATGAAAAAGCGCAAGACCAGCCGCGAAGGCGGCTCGCTCTTCGCCTCTTTCGGCGGCGGCCAAGCGCAGCTGGTAGACGCCCTGGCCGATTACCTGGGCGACTCGCTCCACGTCGGCGAAACCGTTACTGCGATCGAGCCGGCGGGCAGCGGCTGGCGTGTCAATAGCGACAAAGGCGAGTACGAAGCCGACCTGCTGGTGCTGGCTCTACCGGCGCCGGCGGCGGCCGGGCTGCTCGAGCCGCTCGGTTTCAAAGCTACCAATGAGTTGCGCGCCATCCCTTACCACTCCGCCGCTACCGTTACCCTGGCCTTCGACAAAGCCGGTTTCCCCGAGCGTCGCGGACACGGAGTGCTCTTTGCCCGGCATGAGGGTTTTGGAGCCCGCGGCTTCACCTGGCTCGACCAGAAGTGGCCCCACCGGGCGCCGGACGGCGTGGCCCTCTGCCGCGCCTACTTTTCCGGCAGCGAAGCCGAGGCCGGCGAAGAAAAGCTGCTCGAAACCGCGCTGGCAGACCTTGAGCGTTTGCTGGGCGTCAAGGCGGCCCCCGAAAGGGTCTGGATCGATACCTTTCCCAAGGGCATGCCGGCCTATACCGTCGGTCACCTGGATCGATTGAAAGCTATCGAAGCCGCGGAGAAAGACTTCACCGGACTGGCGCTGGTCGGCGCCGCCTACCGCGGGGTGGGAATACCCGAGGTAATCCGCGACGGCCGCCGGGCGGTACGCGAGTTTTTTGAGGGGTGATGCCATGCCGTTAACCCTGGCCAACATCGCCCGCGCCGAGTCCCCGGCCTCCAGCCTGATTCTGACCGAAGAAGTGGAAGAAACCGGGCTCGATCCTGACTTTGTCAAAGACGTGGTCCGTGAACGCCTGCGGGTAATGCGTCAGTCGATCGAACGCGGCCTGAAGAGCCGCCAGCCCAGCACCGCTGGCATGGTTGGCTGGAACGCGGCGACCCTCTGGGAGGCCGAAGACCCGCTACAAGCCCCCCTGCTCAAGCGCGTCCAGGCCTACGCCATGGCCGTCAACGAAGAAAATGCCCGTATGGGCAAGGTGGTGGCCGCTCCTACCGCCGGCAGCGCCGGCACCCTGCCCGGGGCGCTGTTGGGTGTTTTCGACCACCTGGGGATGGAAGATGAAGAGCTTCTGGTCGGCCCAACCATCCTGGCCGGCGGCGTCGCCAAGGTTATCAGCCGCACCATCTTCATTGCTGGCGCCAGCGGCGGTTGCCAGGCCGAGATCGGCTCCAGCGCCGCCATGGCCGCCGCTGCCGTAGTCGAACTGCTCGAGGGCAGCCCGGCCGCAGCCGTCAACGCCGCCGCTCTGGCATTGCAAAACACCCTTGGCCTGGTCTGTGACCCGGTCGGCGGCTACGTGGAGATACCTTGCGTTATGCGCAACGGTTTTTACGCCGTTCACGCCGTCAGCGCCGCCCAGCAAGCGCTGGCCGGAGTTACCAGCCCCATCCCCGCCGACGAGGTAATCCTGGCTATGGCCAATGTCGGCCGTCTGCTGCCGGCGGAACTCAAGGAAACCGGCGAAGGAGGACTGGCATGTACTCCGACGGCGCGGCGATTGCTACAACAGCTGTCGGACGAAAGCTAATTTATTCTATCCCCGGCTCCGAAAACTCTATCCCCATCAATTCTTCGCCAGCGATGTCGGCAAACCATTGTGCTTCGGTGATGCTGTTAAACTGCACAACGAACTCAGCATACTTTTCACCAACCAGACTGCCGGCGACCGTATAAGGGTAATCCGCTGACATCAGTCGATCTGCTATTCTGGCAATCGTTTCACGAGGTCCGCGAACTCTTACCGTATAATTTTCGACTTCGACTTGAGGCTTTAGCACATTTACCCCCTTAATTAGGAGACTAGCTCTTTACCGCGGTCTTTATGTCCCTGGCTCAAAATTTACCGCCCGCGTCCTGCGGGCGGCGAGATTTCGAAGACATGCATTTTACTCTTCGTCGGCTTCGTCCTCGGTAGCACCAGACTTCGGCTTAAGCAACGGAAAGAGAATAACGTCGCGGATGGACGGCTGATCAGTCAGGACCATCGTCAGCCGGTCAATACCCAGGCCCAGGCCGGCCGCCGGCGGCATGCCATGCTCGAGCGCGGTCAGAAAGTCTTCGTCGTAGTTGTGGGCCTCGTCGTCGCCGCCCTCGCGCCGGCGCGCCTGCTCGGCAAAGCGCTCGCGCTGATCCAGTGGATCGTTGAGCTCGGAATAGGCCGGTGCCAGCTCCATGCCAGCCACGAAGAGGTCCCAGCGCTCGGTCAGGCCCGGCTTGTTCCGGTGCTTCTTGGCCAGGGGGCTGATCGCCGCCGGGAAGTCGTAGACGAAGGTTGGGTCTTGCAGGGTGTCCTCGACGTAGATCTCGAAGAGCTTGTCGAGCAGCTTATAGCTGGGCACGTCGATCAATTCCGGATGCTTGGCGTCAGCCCAGATGCGCAGCCTCTCCAGATCGAGCGGGTCGAAGTCGATGCCCGACTTTTCCTTGAGGACGTCGATGAAGGAGACGCGCTTGAAGGGCCGGGCAAAGCTGATTTTGCGGCCCTGGTACTCGATCTCGTCGGCGCCGTGAATGTCGCGTACGATGCCGGAAAGCATCTCTTCAACCATCGCCGCCATGTCGTTGTAGTCGGCGTAGGCCCAGTAGGCCTCAAGCATGGTGAACTCGGGGTTGTGCTGCTGGTCTATGCCCTCGTTGCGGAAGACGCGGCCCAGCTCGTAGACCTTTTCGTAACCGCCCACCAGTAACTTTTTGAGCGGTAGCTCGAGCGAAATCCGCAGCTCGAAATCGTGCCCTAGGGCGTTGTGATGGGTTTTGAAGGGGCGCGCCTCGGTACCGCCAGCGGTCTGCAGGATGACCGGCGTTTCGACCTCCAGAAAGTCACGCCCATTCAGGAAGTCGCGAATGGCGCGGATTATACGGGCCCGTTTGCGAAAAACTTCGCGGACCTCAGGGTTGACGATCAGGTCGAGGTAGCGCTGCCGGTAGCGCACCTCCTTGTCTTTGATGCCATGCCACTTGTCGGGCAGCGGTCTGAGCGCCTTGGCTAGCGGCTTCCAGCTATCAACCTTGACGGTCAGCTCGCCGGTGCGGGTGGTAAAGACAGTGCCGTTGACGCCAACGAGGTCGCCCACGTCGAGCTTTTTGAGCTTGTTGTAATTCTCGGTCTGGTCGCGGTTGAAGTAAAGCTGAATGCGACCGCTCTCATCGAGCAAATGGGCAAATGTGACCTTGCCCATCCGCCGCAGGCTGACCAGGCGGCCGGCCAGGTTGACTCTTTCTTCTGGCCACTCCTGCTCGGCGGCGGCGTCTCGGTGGCGGGCCTGCAGCTCAGCGGCACTTATGGTTTTTTCGAAGCGGTACGGATATGGTTCGAACCCAGCCTCCACCAGCGCCTCCAAGTTTCGCAGGCGCTGGAGCATCTGCTCGTTATGCTCGCTCATTGTTCAGGCGCCCACCGAAATAATGCGATAGCGCTTCTTGCCGGTTGGAGTACTGATCCTTACCTTGTCACCTTCTTTGCGGCCCAAAAGGGCGCCGCCCAGAGGCGATTCGTCGGAGATACGCATTGGGTCTTCCAAAACGGTCGCCTCGGCTGGGGCAACAATCTGCAAGGTCAAGCTTTCACCGGTTTTCTCGTCCTGCACGACGACTAGCGAACCTAACGTTACCTTATCGCTGCCGGCGCTTTCGATAATGACCGCGTTGCGCAAAATGTCTTCCAGGGCTTCCACCCGGGCTTCAATCTGCGCCTTTTCGCGCTTGGCCTCTTCCAAACCCGAATCTTCGTAGTCTTCGAAGCTCTCCATCTGCTCCTGGAGAATGCGGGTGGCTTCTTCCAGGCGCTGCTTTTCTTCTTTTAATTCCTGTTGCAGGCGCTCGTAACCCGCCTTGGTCAACTTAACTTCACGTGCCATACCGCCTCCGTTTCGCTCAAAAACCCAGGCTGGACCTGGGTCGTCACGGTAGTATAACGCGCGTTCATAATTGACTCAATCACAAATAATGTTTTTTTGATTCATACTTCACTATTTTCAGCGCCGTCAACCTTAATCTACTATCGTGATTAGATATGCGCTGGCTATGCTGCTACTAATTGCCATCAGCTCTTATTATTTCGCGCATCTTCCAATACATGAACCGCCAAAGAGGGAAAAGGGCGTTGTATTAGAAGAAGTAACCATCCGCCTGTACCCCAAGTCGGATCCTGACGCCGAATGGGTTTTTTTCGCCGGTAAGATTGAAAATAATCCTGCCAGACAAACTTCCAAAGCAACTAATTTGAGCCAAGGCGCCCGCTACGTAAATGGTGAACTAGACTTAACTCTTTCGGCTCCTGAAGTTTCCATTGATCGTCATGACAACCTTACCCTTCCTTACGCAACGATTAAGATTCCCAAAGAATGTTACGTAATCCAGCTTGGTGGCGAGGGAGAGTCCCCAGTGCGGATCTTGCAAGATCAAGGCTTCACCGCCCCAAAATTCACTCTCCAGGGTCCAGGAATATCGATTCGTGGTGAGGGATTCCGCTCCGACTTCAAGCTAGAAGAGGCCTCCTGGGAACGCGGTGAGGATATAGTCGAAATGGACAACGTTAAGGAGTGCAACGGTGAACAGTAAAAGATTTGTTTTTTTTCTCCTGGCTACACTACTGCTGGCCCTTGCCGGCAGCTCTACTCGCGTAATCAAAATTAGCTACCTCGAGGGCAAGCGTAGCGGTAACCTGCGCTACGGCCCCTGGATTTACGAAAGCAGCAAGCCCGACGGCATCATCGGCACCGTTGGCGACCTGGAAATCCGCGCCCGCAAGGCGGTGCTCGAGGCCCCCGAGGGCAAGAGCATGCAGGCCGCCGAGGGCGAGCGCAAGGCGACCTTCGAAGGCGGCGTGACCGTGCTTCGCGGCCGTCTGACTGCAAAGGGACCCAGCCTGGTCTACTCCGAAAGCACCGGTCTGGGCGTGCTCTCCGGCCCGGCGACGATGCACCAGGAACCGGCCAAAGAGGGCGAGGACCCAGTAGACGTCGAGTCGCAGCAGATGAGCTTCGACGTCGATACCGACATTTCTACCTCGACCGGCAACGTCAAGCTAACCAACGGTAACCAGCTAGGATTCGCCGACAGCGTCTATTACGAAGAAGAACGCGGCCTGGCCGTCTTCACCATGGAAGAAGGCCGGGTCAAGCTGGTGCGCAAACGCGAGAGCGGCGACCTGATCATCTACGCCCCAGAGGTG
>Ga0256835_1001177_pt1 | contig 16160 bp, 18 predicted proteins | sample PIR30metaG_FD_185972 | JGI IMG/M metagenome (GOLD analysis project Ga0256835, IMG submission 185972) | Hydrothermal vent microbial communities from East Pacific Rise, Pacific Ocean - PIR-30 | ecosystem: Environmental > Aquatic > Marine > Hydrothermal vents | place: Pacific Ocean: East Pacific...
TTTTTGAAATTAATTTGGATAAGATTATAAACTCAGCCATTAAAACCGCCCTTAATGCAGAGATCTTTAATCCCGAAACAAACAAGAATATTAATAAGAAAATTCCTGTGATTATCAACACATATTTTCTGTTAATCTTAAAAAATTTAAGAACATAAAAAATCAAAAAACCTATTATTCCTATATGAAGTCCTGATATTGCAATTAAATGAAAAATTCCGATTGAAATCAACTCTTCTTTTGTAAAGTTATCTATCTTTCTTCTATTACCGAGTAATAATGCTTCTATTAAAACATGAGATTTTTTAAATTTCTTTTCATTGTAATCAAAAAGATTTTTTTCTATTTTTTCTCTCCACTTTCCGATAAATTCATAAAAGAGATTGGTGTTTTCAATCCTTTTTACAAGATATTTTGATTTACAATAAGAATAATAATTTATTTTTTTATACAACATGTAATTTCTAAACGGAGACGGGTTAAAGTTTTCAATAAAAGAACGAGGATAAATCTTTAAAAATATTTCAATAATATCTCCATAAAAAATACCTTTTAGAATACCCTTTACTTTAACCCTTATATTTGCTCCGTTTAATAATTTATATTTTTTTTTGTCGATTTCAAGTGCTTCAATCAAAAATGTTGATGAATCTTTATCATGCTCCATAAAACCAATTAATTTTCCTTTAATATTTAATTCAACACTATTCTTCACTAAACAATTTTTATTATTATAACTTTCAAACTCCCTTTTAAACGCATAAGAAAAAACCAAAACAATGGAAAGTATTATTATAAACAAAGATATTTTTACTTTTTTTAAAATGAAAGTAAATATTGAAACTAACAGAAGAATAATACTTAAATAATATAAGGTTTCAGAATTTATGTTTAATTTATGTATGAATATCAATATAAAATAAACAAGAATTAAAAGTTTAAAAAATATGTCCTTCAATTTCCGGTTTTTAATAAAATCCTTCCGTCTCTCGGCTTTAAAGTAATTTGATTTACAGCCTCACCTGTATTTACTTCAGGTACCTGATTACCCTTAATCAAATAATATGTTCTATCAAGGTTTATTGTAACTTCCCGATTAGTAGGATTACAAATTACCAACCCTCCTTCGTATTCTCTCTGCCATACCCAACCGTCTCCTGCTTGTAAAACCTTTTCAGCATCCTTTAAAGGTAATCCGAGATATCCCCTCTTTTCTCCTGCATTATCATATTCATCAAACCACATCAAACCCAAACTTCCATGCCCGTTTGTATTTATTTCATAAGAAAAGTATCCGTCTCCGAGAAGTGCTGTTGTAAGGCCATAGCGCATTCTTTGATAATTCGGTTCAAAATCAGGATCATTAAAGGGATTGTTTTCCCATTCCATATACTCTTCTATTTCATAGGTTTCAACAAGAGAAAAATTAGGTGAATAACCTGATTTTGAAACATTAATATAACCATGCTCTCCGAGTACATAATAAGACCAGTCCTCATAACTTTCAGGCTCTTCATCACTCCAATTCGTAGGACATCCTTCAAATATGGTTCCATTCAAATACTGATAATAATAACCGAATGAATTTGAAACAATATACTTTTCTTCAAATCTATTTCTTAAATACTCTAATAAACTCTTACAACCCTCATACCACTTTGAATCAAATTGAGAATAATCATCAATTAAATTATTAGAACAATCGGGATCAATTGTTCTCGCCCAGCCTTCAGTAAGCCAGCTCTCTTCATTTTCAATTCTATCAACAATATAACCGTCCCATTGATCTTCATATTGTAATTTGTAATTATTTATAGCAAACTCAACCCAATTTTGCTTACCATTACCATCTCCAACATCAACATTAGGACACATTGTTGACATGTTCATAACCCAGGTTTCAGGCCAAAAAGTAATATGTGCGGCTATTCTCGTACCTTTTAAATGAGAAGAAGCAGGCCTTACAAACCCTCTTTCAACTATTAATTCCTTGTTTGCATAATCAATATCTTTTACTCTCATTGATTCATATTCACAAACAACAGTATCTTCATTTTCAAACAAGGGATTATTATTTTTATCGTAAAGTTTTTCAACAGGAATTCTTGTTTGAGTATCATTAATATCTTGAGAGAGATAAGTACCCGCTTGAGTTAAAAACCATTCGGCAGGAACCTTATCAATATTTTCTATTTTACAATCATCATCTTCCCACCACTCCCAACAGGTTTCAGTAATCGTAAAATTCATAAATTGGATTTGAGAAGGATTCATTTGCTTTATTGTTTTAATCTTATCTATTTCTTCGTAATCCCATTCTCCAAACCCAATATAATCGTATCTTTTCAATTGCTCAACACTCTGGCCCCACACATCAGGCCACCACATTGCCAATTTCGGACAACCATTCTCACTAATCTCTACTTCGCTATTATTATCAATATTACAAAAAAAGATAAAAATTAACGAAATAAGCAAGAATGCTGCAAAAACCTTTCTCATATTTTATTATACTCTTATAAAAAAATATTTTAAACTGAAATTTATTATTCTTATATTTTTTATTACGAATTCTGTTTTTTTTATTTTAATACTAATCGGATATTGTGAGCGAAGTCAAAGATAAAGAGTATATGATATTAAGAATTCTGAATCGCGAAAAATAAATTGTTAAAAAGCATTTTGTTTATTAAAAACATCTATTAACTTTTTCTGCATCAGAGTTGTATTTTTCAAAACAAAACATATGAAAACAGCTGTCTTTAAAGTTATAGCAGAACAGTTAATTACATTAATTCTTAACGGATTTTTATTGAAATGATGGAAGTTCTGATTTATAATCAAAAGTAATATAAGGAGATAAAATATGGACTTAAAAGATTCCTTTTTAGAGCTAATCAGAAAAGCATCAACAGAACTTTCCCCTGATGTTAAAGAAGCATTGGAAAAAGCATATCAGAGGGAAGATGAAGGAACACCTGCAAAGGGTGTTTTTAAAACCATTCTTGAAAACGTAAGAATGGCTTCAGAATATTCAACTCCTATGTGTCAGGATACCGGTTCATTGATATTCTACATTGACATGCCAAAAGGAGAAGAGGAAGACACTTACAGAATACCCATTCAGGAAGCGGCAAAGATTGCAACCGAAAAACAGTATTTAAGACCGAATGCCGTTAATCCCATTACAGGTAAAAATTCAGGAAACAATATAGGTATTAATGCGCCTTACATCCACTTTCACCAATGGGATAAAGATTACACAAGAGTAAGATTAATGCTAAAAGGCGGAGGAAGTGAAAATGTCGGAACTCAATATAAACTACCCTATTCACCTTTAAAAGCAGGTAGAGACCTTGAAGGAATAAAAAAAGTAATAATAGATGCTGTTGTTAAAGCTCAGGGATTGGGATGCTCTCCGGGAACCCTTGGAGTCGGAATCGGAGGAGACAGAGTTACTTCATTTATTCTTTCCAAAGAGCAATTTTTCAGAAAAATCGGACAAAGACATCCTGAGAAAGAAATTGCTGCGATGGAAGTTGAACTTTATGAAAAATTAAATAAATTAGGAATTGGTCCGATGGGATTCGGAGGAAAAACAACTGTTCTTGATGTTTTCATTGATTATCAGCACAGACATCCTGCAACGTTTTATGTTGCAATTTCATATACTTGCTGGGCATTCAGAAGAAAAACAATGACAATAAAAGGAAGTGAGGTGAATTATGATTAAATTAAACATACCTATCTCTGAAGAAGAGATAAGAAAATTAAAGGTCGGAGATGAGGTTTTATTATCAGGAACAATAGTTACTGCAAGAGATCAGGCACATAAATTAATGATAGAAGAAAAACCGGATTTTATAAGAGAATATTTAAAAGAATCTGTTATTTATCATTGCGGACCGGTTGTGAAACAGGATGAGAACGGAAAATGGAGTTTTGTTTCAGCAGGTCCAACAACTTCAATAAGAGAAGAACCCTATCAAAGTGATGTTATTTGCGAATACAATGTAAGAGGTGTTATTGGTAAAGGCGGAATGGGTGAAAAGACACTTGAAGGATTAAAAAAATGCGGTGCTGTTTACTTTCATGCAGTAGGTGGTGCCGGAACACTTATTGCAAGGTCTGTTGTTGAAGTAAAAACGGTTTTTAAATTGGAAGAATTCGGAACACCAGAAGCATTCTGGGTAATTGAAGTAAAAGACCTTCCTCTTGTTGTAACAATGGACTCTCACGGAAATAGCCTACATAAAAAAATATTGGAGGATTCAAAAAAGGTTGCCTCAGAACTAATCGGAGTGGATTTGTAAAAACAAATAGTATTACGAAATATCAGTAAGAAGACACCAATAGTTTTATGTTTAGTTGCCTAAAATATTAATTATTTTAAAAAACTTGTTTTCAAACAGTTAATAATCGTATTTTCCCATTTAAAAAATTCAGTTTTCAGATAATAAGTTTTACTGTACCTGCTCGGATTTGAACAGCAAATGCCTGAGTAAAAAAGAGAGATTCAAATAGAACAAAACCGCAATTCTCCATTCTCAATTCACAATTCACAACACTGACGCTCAATTATTTTCCTATTCACAGTTCCGTTGCCCTGTTGATTTTTACTTTCTGTTAAATTTCTCAGTATTTACACTAATTTGCATAAGTGGTATAATTTTTTTTCATGAATCAATTCAAATACATAATTATAGAAGGATTAATAAAATCCGGTAAAACCTTGCTCAGCACAAGAATGGCGGAACTCTTTAATTACAGATTAATCATTGATAACAAAGAAAATCCTTATATTGACGATTTTCATAGATCAATATCAAAACCCAACAATTCATCGGCATTAAAGACTCAATTGATCTTTCTACTTAACAGAAATTCACAACAACTTGAAATAAAACAAAAAGGCTTGTTTCAGCAAACTACAATATCCGATTACTTTTTTTTTAAGGATGCAATCTATGCTCATGCAACTCTTGAAGAAGAAGACTTAAAAATTTACAAAAAGATATTTGAAAATTTCAGTAAAAATCTAATGCAACCTGACATTATTGTCTACCTGCAAATATCATTCAAGGAAATGCTAAGAAGGATAAAAGAATATGGAACTGATGCCGAAAAAGAGGTACCTGAAACCTATTGGAGAGATATATTCGAAGCATATAACTATTATTTCTTTAATTACAGACAAACACCGATAATAATTGTTAACACTGAAAATATTGACTTTGAAAACAATGAAAAACTCGAAAGACTATTTTCAGAAATACTCAACCATAAACAAGGAGTAAAATATTATGCTCAAGGATGATAAGATAACAATCACAGATATTTTAAATAGAAAAAAAGATAAAAAACACATATCGGCAATCACTGCATACGATAATCCGAGTGCAAAGATTGCAAGTGATGCCGGAATAGATATTATTTTAGTGGGTGATTCTCTCGGAATGGTGATTCAAGGTGAAAAAAACACATTAAAGGTTGAAATCGAAGATATGATTTATCATACATCAATGGTCTCAAAAGCAGAGCCATTACCCCTTATTGTTACTGACATGCCTTATATGAGTTATCACTTGTCCGTTGAAAAATCAGTTGAAAATGCAATCAAAATAGTAAAATACGGTGGAGCAGAAGCGGTAAAAATAGAAGGAAAAAGAATTGATGTAATAAAATCAATTATTGATGCGGAAATTCCTGTTATGGGACATCTCGGACTAACTCCCCAATCGGTTAACATAATGGGTGGATTTAAGGTTCAGGGAAAACTAAAGAAAAAAGCGGAAGAAATATATAAAAATGCATTAGAACTTGAAAAAGTAGGTGTTTTTTCCATTGTTCTCGAATCAATTCCAGAAGAACTTGCAAAAATCATAACACAAGATTTAAAAATCCCAACAATCGGAATTGGTGCCGGAAAATATTGTGACGGACAGATTTTAGTATTTCATGACCTATTGGGTTTTACAAATTCAAAACTTCCTAAATTCGTAAGAAAATATGCCGATTTGTATGACATATCGGTAAATGCGATAAAAAATTACATAAAAGACATAAATAACAAGAAGTTTCCTGACAATGAAGAAACCTATCATGCAAAAGAGAACCTCAAGGGTCTAAAAAAATGAAAATTATAACCAAAACTAATGAGCTAAAACAAGACTTAAAAAAGCTTTCAATTAAGAGCATTGGTTTTGTTCCGACAATGGGTTACCTTCACGAAGGTCATCTTTCACTTATTAAAGAATCTAAAAGAGAAAATGATATTACAGTAGTATCAATCTTTATAAATCCGACTCAATTCTCACCAAATGAAGATTTCACAAAGTATCCAAGAGATATAACAAGAGACGAAAATTTGTTAAAAAAATCAGAAGTTGATTATTTATTTTATCCTTCTATTAATGAGATTTACAATAAATATCACCATACCTATATAATCGTTGAAGACCTCAACAATAAATTATGTGGGAAATCAAGACCAACACATTTTAAAGGAGTTACAACAATAGTTCTGAAATTGTTCAACATAGTTAAACCTCAAAGAGCATATTTCGGCAGAAAGGATGCACAACAGGCAATAATAATTAAAAGAATGATAAAGGACTTAAATCTTGATATTCAACTAAAAACAATGCCAATAGTGAGAGATGTCAACGGACTTGCTCTGTCTTCAAGAAATGTTTACTTAACTCCCGAAGAAAGGATATCCGCAACCAAACTTAACCTATCTCTTTCAAAAGCAAAATCAATGATAGAAAACAACAAAATATTAAATGCAGAAATAATAAAAAATTCAATAAAAGAGGTTCTTGAAAATGATAAAAACATTAAAACAGATTACATAGAAATAGTTGATTTAATTAATTTAAATCCATTGGAAACAATTAAACTTAATAATACTCTGGTTGCAATTGCAGCCTGGGTTGGAAATACAAGATTAATAGATAATTTTGTATTAGGAGAGATATAAATGTATATACCATTCTTAGTTTCAAAGATTCATTCGGCACGAGTAACGGATACTGATCTGAACTATTCAGGCAGTATTTCAATTGACGAAGAAATTGCCGAAAAAGCAAATTTAAGAGAATTTCAAAAGGTTGAGATTTACAACATAACAAATGGTAACAGATTCTCAACCTATGTTTTGTTATCAGAAAGAGGATCAAAAAAAATAATTTTGAACGGAGCCGCAGCTCATCTTGTTAACAAGGGAGATAGGATAATTGTTGCAGCTTATGCCTATATTGATGAAGTCGAACTAAATTCATTAAATGCAAAAATTCTAATATTAGATGAGAAAAATAATATTGAAAAAATAATTAATGGTAAATTATAATATAAAAAAATTATTGGAGATTTAAAATGGATGAATTGGATGAAATGTTAGACGAAGAGTTTATGGAAGAATTAAAACATGAATTCATACAAAGGTTAATAGATGAATTTACAAAAACACCGGATTTTTTGAAAAAAAATGATTATCGGGAAATAAGAAGAATTGCACACGATATAAAAGGAACAGCGGGTACATTCGGATATGATGAAGGGAGTGAAATAGCAAAAGAACTTCAATATGCAAGTGAAAATAAGGAAAAAGAAAAAGTAGAAAAACTTATAAAAAAATTAAATGATTATTTTAAAGAACAAGGAATAGAGTTATTATAAGGAGATAATATGAAAGTTTTAGGAATAGGAAATTCTCTTGTTGATATTTTAATAAAGGTTAATGATAAGGACTTTAAAAAAACTAATATTGCAAAGGGTTCTATGAATTTAATCGACGATAAAAAATTAGAAGAAGCGGAAAACATAATATCACATTATAATAAAGAAATGGCAGCAGGTGGTTCTGCCGCAAACACAATAGACGGACTATCAAGGCTTGGAATTGATACGGGATTTATCGGGAAAGTCGGTAAAGACCAATACGGAGATTTTTTTATTAACTATATGAGAAATGCAAAAATAAACACATTTATTAGCAAAGGAAATCAGAAAACAGGAAGAGCTATTGTCTTCATAACACCAGATTCCGAAAGAACATTCTTAACATTCCTCGGCTCCTCAATAGAACTATCATCAGAAGACCTACAGGAAGACATATTCAAACATTATGATATTTTACATATCGAAGGATATTTGATATATAATCACGGACTTATTGATAAGGCAATGGAATTTGCAAAAAAACATAATCTTAAAATATCACTTGATTTGGCAAGTTTCAATGTTGTAAGAGATAATTTGAATTACATCAAATCAATTGTTCAAAAGGGAATAAACTTTTTATTTGCAAACGAAGAAGAAGCAAGAGAATTTACAGGGATTAAAGATCCTGAGAAATCGACTTTCGATATTGCAAAAAATGTTGAATATTCAATAGTTAAAATAGGAAAAAAAGGCTCTCTTGTTGTTTATAAAGACAAATTACACAGAATTGAACCATATCCGGTTAATGCAATAGATACAACCGGTGCGGGAGATATGTATGCTTCGGGTTTTCTTTATGGAATTATTAAAAATCTTGAAATTGATAATGCGGGAATGATAGGCTCACTCACTTCATCGGAAGTTGTAAAAGTAATCGGAGCAAAACTCAGTAAAAGTACATGGGAAGACATAAAAAATAAAATTGCGGGGCCATAGTTTAATGGGAAAACACAGCTTTCGCAAGGCTGGGATGGCGGTTCGATTCCGCCTGGCTCCATTGTAAAATGAAAATAAGATTTAAACTAATAAACATATCAAAAACTTACAATAAAAATGGTAAAAAAAATAAAATTCTTGATAACCTTAATCTAAACATATACGATTCGCTCGTAAATGCAATAATTGGGAATTCAGGAGAAGGTAAATCCACAATTGCAAAATTAATCATGCAAATTGATGATTTTTGTTCAGGAGAAATTTTTTATAAGAGTAAAAACATAAAGGAGTATAATATAAAAATATTCAGGTGGGAGAACCAGATTGTTTTTCAAAATCCTTTCGAAGCGGTGAATCCTTACTTTAAAATAAAAAAGATAATAGAAGAACCAATGATTGTCAGAGGTATTGAAAAAAACAAAAGAAATGAAAGGATTGAAGAATTAATGGATTTAATAAAACTTCCTCTTGCAACTCTTAAAAGAAAACCGCATGAAGTCTCAGGAGGTCAATTGCAAAGAATAGTTCTTGCAAGAGCATTATCAATAGAACCTGAATTTCTGGTTTTAGACGAACCCTTTTCTTCTCTTGATGAAATTACTGCATACGAGTTAGTTAAAGAATTCAAAAGGATATTTAATGAACTAAAAATAGGAGTTTTTTATATTTCACACAATATGGAGAGAGTTTTATTTTTATCCGATCAAATAAACATTTTAAAAAATAAAAAAATCATAGTTTCCGAACAAAAAGAAAATCTGACAAAAACCGAAATACTCAAATTTATAAATAAGTAATCATATATTCTCGTAAATATTTATGAAATAAGTTTTTAGAAGAGTTGAAATGTAGGGATTATTAATTATATTTCTCAAGGTTCTTTTAATGTATTTAGAATACTTTTTATTATCTCTCTCAAATACCTGATAACCGAATGTTCCCAATGCTTTAATATTTCTTTCCAATGCAGTCAGGTAAAACATGTCTGTTTCAAATTCATTATCCTTAATTATATCCAAATAAAAATTTCTATAATCATCAAAATCAAAATAAGAATCAAAAATAAAGGATACATGGTCATAATACCTATTTGCTCTCAAAGAATCCTGAAAATCAACTAAAAATAATTTGTTTTCAAAAAATATTATGTTCCTTGTATGAAAATCCCTATGTGAAAAAACATTTGTTAATGAAACTTTTTCTATTATTATATTCAATTCATTCTTAATATCCGACTCTGAAAAATACCTACAATAAACCTGATAATTTTTATAAAAATTATCCAAAAAAAAATTCATTTCAAAATCCATTCTATTAAAATCAAGTAATGAATCTGTCTTGCCAATCCCTATAGCCTGCAATGTTTCTATAATTTCTTTTATTTGTTTTAAAACATTTCCAAATTCATTTTTATTGCAAATCCTTAACCGTTTTTGCAATAATAAGTCTCCAAGGTCCTGAACAATAATCACTCTGTCATCCAAAACATCTAAAATATCCGGAACATTCAATCCTGCCTGTTTATAAATCGTATTAAAATTTATAAACCTTTCAATTTCAATTTTGCAATTATCAGGATAAAACATTGCAATTAAAGTTTTATTTTTATAATATAATCTATAAAACCTTCTTACTGATGCCTCAGCGGTTATCTTTTTAATCTCGCTTATATCAGGTAACAAATCCGATAAATATTCCTTAAATTTAAACATAAGATAAAATAACACAAAAATATGGAATTTTAAACAAACTTATTGTTTTTTTTTAATCTTTTAAATATAATATATTTTTAAAAAACATAACAAAGGAGAAAAAGATGAAAGATTTAAACTTATTAACAGTCACATTGAGCGAAATCACAGCAGGTAATCATTCAGAAGAAACATTAAAAAAAACCATAAATGAAATTGCAAAATTTTTTGCTGAAAATCTAAATTTAAATAACGACGAAGTTGCAATATTATTAACAGATAAAGACAAAGAAGTATTATCTTTCGCTGCTCCTGAATACCTCGTAAATTCGGGATTAATACCAACAAATTCATCTGATGCTTTTGCTTCAATAGTTTTTACGCTGGATAAAAAAGCAATTGATAATAACTTCAATCAGCAAAAACATCTTAATCTCTTTGAATTTATTAAAACGCCTGAAAATAAAATAAAACAAATATGGAAAATGTTAGCAACTACAATAAAAGTTGACGGAGAAAAACTGGGAGTATTAGAACTATCAAAAAAAGGAGAAACAATTCTTGAAGCCGGTGATGACTTTACTAACGAAGATTTGGACTTTGTTGTTAATGCAATGGAAAAATTAGCTCCGTTTATCAAAAAGGTTATGCCTGTAAATTTCAGAGGTAAACTCACATGATTGAAGAATTAAAAGTAAGATTAAAAAATATTTTATTAAAAAAATCAGTTATAACAGGAGAAGAGTTCACTCTCGCTTCCGGGAAAAAGAGCGATTTTTATGTTGATGCAAGGATAACAACCCTTGACTCGGAAGGTGCTTATCTTTGCGGAAAGATTTTTTATGAATTCTTAAAACCTTATGAAATCGATGCTGTTGGTGGATATTCTATTGGGGCTGATCCAATTGTAAGCTCAATTGCAGTAATTAGTTTTATTGAAAACAATCCTGTCCCTGCTTTTATAATCAGAAAAGAAAAAAAAGAATACGGTACAGGAAAGGCAATTGAGGGAAATTTTGAATCAGGGATGAAAGTTGCACTATTCGATGATGTTGTAACATCAGGTGGGTCGATAATAAAGGGAATAAACACAGTAAAGGAGAATGGCGGAGATATAAAAGTCATAATGAGTGTTATTGATAGAGAAGAAGGCGGTGAAGAAAAAATCAAACAAGCAGGATATAAATTAATATCAATATTTAAAAAATCCGATTTAGCATGATTTATTGACTTTAAAACCTAAATTACTTATTATTTTCAATTAATAAATCAATTTAAGGATATGCAAATGGCTGAATTAAAAGAAAAATTAGAAAAAACTCTTAGAGATTCCGTTGTTATGAGATGGCTTGTTCTATTAATGGTAAGTGCTTTAATGTTCGCAACCTATTGGTTTCAGGATTTTTTCTCTGGATTAAAACCATTAATGGAAAGTCAATTGGGAATCTCCTCAACTCAATTCGGAACTTTAATTAGTTTAACCACCATAGCAAACGTTTTCGGAATGATTATCATCGGAGGTATCATTCTCGACAAATGGGGAATAAGGCTTTCAATGTTAATTTTCGGAAGTGTTGCAACACTGGGTGGAGCAATAGTTGCAATAGGTGCAAGCGGAATAATAACAAAAGAACCTTCGGACAGATTACTAATAATGATATTCGGAAGAATTCTATTCGGAATAGGACTTGAAATAACAGCAGTCATTATTACAAAAACAATTGTTAAATGGTTTAAAGGCTATGAAATTGCTCTTGCAATGGCAATTAACATTGGTTTCGGAAGATTGGGTTCAGCTCTCGGAACATCACTTTCACCTGAAATAGCAAACAACAACGTTCCAACAGCAGTTACATTTGCAGCAACCTTAATCGGAATCGGATTTATTTTATTTATTGTATACATGATGTTTGATATTAAATTGGATAAACAATTAAAAGAAACAGTATCTGATGATGAAAAATTTAAATTTTCCGACCTTAAAAAACTTGTCACAGATAAATCATTTATTTTAATATCATTACTCTGTGTTGCATTTTATTCAGCTGTTTTCCCTTTCATGCAATACGCTCCCGATTTGTTGGTAAATAAATTCGGATTTACATACGATTTACCGCCAAATGCATCACAAATTGTTATATTTGGGAGTGCCACACTTGGAAATACATTAATTTATGTGGTTCTTTTCTTATTCGGTGTTCTTTTCCCGGTACTTCCTTCAAGATTAAAATCAAAATCAGCAAAAATTTTATCTTTAATTATCTTAACTCTTTTATTCTTCGGATTTATTTACTTAATCAGAGATACTTTATCCTTATGGTTGAACAATGGTCCGAAAGTTGCAAGTTTAATACCAATGGCAACTATTATGTTTTCACCGATTTTCGGAAACATAGTTGATAAAAAGGGTAAAGCAGCATCATTAATGATTCTTGGTTCCCTTTTATTGATCTTTGCACATCTAGCTCTTTCAATATTCAATAGTGTAATATTGGGATACCTTGGATTAATAAGTTTAGGAATGGCTTTTTCTCTTGTTCCTGCAGCAATGTGGCCATCTGTTGCAAAAATTGTACCTGAATACAGATTGGGTACTGCTTATGCCACAATGTTTACAGTACAAAACTGGGGATTATTGGCATTTTTTGCAGGAATTGGAAAAGTCTTAGATTTAGTTAATCCAACTGTGATTGAAAAAATTAGAGCATTAAGAGAGACTTTAGCAGCACAGGGATTAAATGAGGTTCAAATATCAGAAAAGATTCAAGCAATGAGAAATGCTGGAGAACTTCCTGTATACGATTATACAATACCAATACTAATTCTAGTAATTCTCGGAGTTATATCCATTTTCCTTGCCTTTATGCTCAAAAAGTCAGATAAAGAACAGGGTTATGGATTAGAACTGCCCTCTTAAACCAATCCTTGTCATCCTGAGACATGTTGACACTTTTGATATTAATTATAATATGATTTATTACTTATTTTTTTAAACATTAAAAATGAAAATATATCGATATACAAAAAGCTTAGACAAAAATCGTATTTAATAAAACTTTAAATTCAAACTCAAAATTCGGTGTAAAAACATCTTTTTCAAGGTTTTCTTTAATCTTTTTAATTCTCCAGAATTTTCCGTCCTCAATCTCTTCTGGATTTATTGTAATTATACCTTTATACCTTGAAACAAACATATAAACAAATTCACTCTCAATATCACTCTCCCAGATATAAGTCGAAACCAATTGTGCTTCAAACTCCCTTAATCCCAACTCTTCAAATGATTCTCTTTGAAGAGCGGCTTTTACATCCTCTCCTGATTTGATATGACCTCCGACAGCAGTATCCCATTTGCCGGGTTGAATTTCCTTATTCTTACTTCTCTTTTGCAAAAAAATTCTGTCCTTATCATCAATTATATGCAAATGAACTACAGGATGAAGGTATCCTTTTGACGAATGACAAATCGTTCTCGGAGCCTTTCCGATTACCTCACCTTTTTCATTTACAAGGTCAAACCATTCATCATCCTTATACTTTTCAAACCATTTCCTCTTCCCCAATCTCTTTTTCCCCAATTGAATAACAAAATATACAGCAAAAATAATATAAAACAAACCGGTACTTATAAAAGCCCATGCATCCTTTGACATAAAGAATGCCGAATAAATAATTAATATTGTGTGAATAATAAAAATATAAAAAATACTTCTCAAATTCTTTTTTAATAATACTAATTGTTCTTCTGAAAACTCAACTCCCTTCATGTACCTCTTAGTCATCATTAGCATAATATTGTTATCTGTAAAAGCGGAAACACCGATAATTGCTGAAAATATTAATTCAATCAAAGCGGGCTTTAACTTAAAAAATATGTCATTGTGAAGGAGGATTGATACCAATCCGAGAGCGGTTATTAGTCCTATGTCAAGTAAAACAAACTTATCAATTACTTTCTCTTTAATGTAAGATATTGTTATTTCAACAAAACCGGAAAGAATTGCAACGAGAAGTCCTATTGTAGTACCCCAGATTGAATCAGCAACAATAAAAATAATCAAAGGTAAAAATCCCGGAGCAAGGGTTTTCAGAATTTGAAATTTATTCATGTTAATTTTTTCTTTTAAAGAATCCGAGAATTATTCCCAATATAACAGACCATAGAGCGGCAAGACCGATTCTAAACTCCACAGGAAGAGTGAATGTTATTGTATGAGCTGGAATCCAGAACCATATTAATGTTTTCAATGCTCCTTCGATTTCATCATACCCTTTTGTTTTCATTATCAAATTATCAAAAAATCTATGCAAATACATTAATTGAGGACCGAATAAAATATTCATAAAAAACGAAGTGAAAAATGCAAAAATCCATAAGGATTTAAAAGATCGAAGTAATAATCCGTGTTCAATCAAACCATTATTAAATGCAACAAAACCGGTAAAGGCATATTTAATAATAATTCCGAGTATTCCCCAACCTATTGATTTTAAAATTGATTGAACAACACCAAAGGGGTTAAAAATTCTCTTTTCTCTGACCCACATTCCTGCATACTCACCCAATAGTCCGAGAATTGCAAACTGAACAAACGAAGACAATATCAAATTATTCTTTACAAAATTAACATATGCTTCAAACAAAAACACCTCCTGAATTAAAAGTTATTATACAATAAATAAATGCTCAAATCACCTTAAAACATAAAACACATTAAATTATTTATTTATCTCCTGAAAATACCCCCAAATTTGCAAAAACACTATGACACTATCATTAAAAAAGCAATTAAGTTTAAAGCCCATAATGTTTTAGCCCGAGAATAATAAAAGGTGACTTTTGGTTTTCTCAGGTTTATAATTTGATAAGGATCAGGCTGAAGTTGATTTTATAATGGATAAGGGTTATAAAGTTATACCAATTGAAGTAAAATATAAGGAGATTTCAAAAATAAGAATTGAAAGGTCAATGAGAAGTTTTATAAAAAAGTATAATCCTCAAAAAGCATATATAATAGGTCTTGAAGGAGAAAGTGAAACTCATAAAATTAATAATACGGAATTAAATATTATTCCTTATTATGAATTGTTATTTTTAATCCAAAACTGACAATTTTCACTCCGATTCTACCGGACAAAACAAGAATATTTCCACTTCGTAGGTGGAAAAATGAGGCTGATTTACATTTGATATTTTGTTTCAATTTATTTAATAAAAATTGGGTTATCAATTTATATATCTTATATTTTCTATTTTCAAATCTTTAATGAGGACCAAAACCGGCAAATATGGACATTTAATATTTTCATAAAATTCATTCTTTGAAATAATATAAATATTTTTAAATTCAAGATTCTCAACCCAACCTCTAAAATAATCTGGATTATTATTTATTACAATAATTATTCCTTCATATGAAGAATTATTTAACTCATTTAAACCCTTATAAATACATGAACTACAATTATCAATCTCTAAAAATAATAAAGCGACTGATTTCTTATTTAAAATCTTATTCAATTTTATTAAACCTTTATCATAATTAAATATATTTATTCTTTTTAAATTTTTTATTACAAAACTCTGATTTTTTTTAATAAAAGAACTTTGAAAAAAATAATTATGATTATTAATAAAATTAAAAAAAAGATTATATAATTATAAATCTTATCATTAATATTCATTTCTACCTCTCATATCTATAAATATTTACAATAAAGTTTCCTGAAGAATCATCAAAAGACGGATTTCCATCCTTAAAAAAATAAAAATAATTTTCATGAATTGTTAGTAAAAGATCATTTATA
>Ga0256835_1001178_pt1 | contig 16155 bp, 9 predicted proteins | sample PIR30metaG_FD_185972 | JGI IMG/M metagenome (GOLD analysis project Ga0256835, IMG submission 185972) | Hydrothermal vent microbial communities from East Pacific Rise, Pacific Ocean - PIR-30 | ecosystem: Environmental > Aquatic > Marine > Hydrothermal vents | place: Pacific Ocean: East Pacific...
GCTGGAGCGCCACCAGCTCCCAGGTCTTTTCGATGTTGGCCATCTGGCTGGTGACCAGGGCCCGCAGATCGTCGTCGTAGATCTCTTTTTTCTTGTCCGCCAGCTCTTTGAAGCGGGCGAAGGCTTCGTTGAGCTCTTTCTCTCCCAGGGTGAAGCCCAGCTTCTCCAGCTTGTCCTTGAAGGCGGCCCGGCCCGAGTGCTTGCCCAGGACCAGGGTGTCGGTGGTATCCAGTCCGATCTCCTCGGGGGAGAAGATCTCGTAGGTCTGTTTGTGCTTGAGCACCCCGTCCTGGTGGATGCCGCTCTCGTGGGCAAAGGCGTTTTTGCCCACGATGGCCTTGTTGGGTTGGGGCTCGATGCCGGTGATGGAGGCGATGAGCCGGCTGGTGGGGTAGATCTCCCGGGTGTTGATGCCGGTCTCCACGTCGCTGAAGATATCGCTGCGGACCTTGAGGGCCATGACGATCTCCTCCAGGGCGGCGTTGCCCGCCCGCTCCCCCAGGCCGTTGATGGTGCACTCCACCTGCCGGGCTCCCGCCTGGATTGCCGCCAGGGAGTTGGCCACCGCCAGGCCCAGGTCGTTGTGGTTGTGGACCGAGAGGATCGCTCGCTCACCCACATGCTCGTGCATCTGGCGGATCATTTCGCTGATCTCTTCCGGGAGGCGGATTCCTACGGTATCGGGGAGGTTGAGGGTGCCGGCTCCCGCCTCGATGGCGGCGTCGCAGATCTCTTTGAGGAAGCCGATGTCGCTGCGGCCCGCATCCTCACAGCTGAACTCCACATCCTCCACGAAGGTACGGGCGAACTTCACCGCCTCCACGGCCCGGCGGATTACCTCCTCGGGCTTCATCCGCAGCTTGTACTCCATGTGGATGGGGCTGGTGGCGATGAAGGTGTGGATCCGGCGTTTGGGCGCGGGGGCGATGGCCTCGCCGGCGGCTTGGATGTCCTTCTCCAGGGCCCGGGCCAGGGAGCAGACCGTGGAGCGGGTGACCCGCTGGGCGATCTTGTGGATGGCGTCAAAATCCCCGGGGCTCGCCGCGGCGAAGCCCGCCTCGATCACATCGACCCCCAGCTTCTCCAGCTGGCTGGCGATTTGGATCTTCTCCTCGGTGTTCATACTGGCTCCGGGACTCTGCTCGCCGTCCCGGAGCGTGGTGTCAAAGATGATAATGCGTTCTTTACTCATGATGCGTACCTTTGTTTTATGCAAAAGCGGAAAATCTGATCGATTGTACCCAAAGGGGGCTAAATCGAAACCCTAGGGAAAAGTGAGTCGGAAAAAAGAGGATCAGAAGCGGCGCAGGAGGATGGAGCTCTGCTTACAGAAGTATCGGTCAAAGCGGTTGATGCCGAATGTCATGCTCTCCTCCCGGAATTTTTTGTGGAAGTATAACCCAAAGGGGCGGGGGATTTCAAGTCCCCGGGATCAATAGAGTCCGAACTTCCCGTCGGAACGCTTGTACATCACCCTCATTCGCCCTTCGTTGTCGTTGAAGACGATAAAGATCCGCTTGGGATCCTCCAGGAGCGCCTGGCGGGCCTCCTCGAAATCCATAGGCTTGTGAAGCTCCAGATCCATGGGAACGATGTCATCCTCGATGTCGTTGAGGTAGTCCAGTTGCTCTTCGACCTCCTCCTTCTCACTCTCCAGCTCCCGCAGGCTGGTGACATTGTGATCTTTGATCTTGTCGGCGAAGCGGCGCAGGCTCTTTTTGAGCCGTTCCAGGGCCAGGTCGATGGCGGCGTAAACATCCTTGTCCCGCTGGGTGATGACCACGGTGTTTTTGTCTTTGAGGTTGACGACAAACTCGACGCTGTAGCCTTTTTTGCCGTTTTTGGTATCTCCGGAGACGATGGCGTGGACGGAGATGATCTGCAGGTTGTACTTCTCCAGGCTCTCGATAGCGCTTTCGATATAGTTTTTGATGGGTTCGGTGAGTTCGAAGTGACGTCCTGCGATATGTTTATTCATTTTCTATCCTTTCTCTCAAATTACAGATTCATTATAACAAAAGTTGTTTACTCTCTCGGGTAAGCCAAGCCGTTTTTTCGGTCATGGTCTATCCTCAGTCAAGTTGATAGTGGATCCGTCCGGTCTGCTTTTCGATGGTGATATTGAGATCCTCCAGATTGTCGTCGCTGAAGTGGAGGGTGATGATGCAGTCGTTGGAGAGTACCGTGGAGTAGTCGGGAGAGCTGCTGCCCGTGTTTCCGGCAAATCCCCCGTGGGGACGGCCCAGGCGGTCAAATCCCACATAGCGGGCTCCCGAGCTTCCGCAATTGGTGAAGTTGGCATCGACGATGCCGTAGAGTTTGCTGACGAAGATATTGGGGGAGGCGCCGTTGTTGACCTGGTGTTCGCAGGGAGCGGAGTTGTCCCCCATCATGGGGAGGCCGTTGGCGGGGTCGGGGACGGTCTCATTGCCGTCGATATCTCCCTGGAAGTCCTTATCAGACCCCACATAGTAAAACAGTCCGTTGTCGCTACATCCTTCAAAGCCGAAGCGCCAAAATCCCCGCTGCCAGTTCGGATCGGTGGGATCAGAGACATCGTCCACCAGCGCCATATGTTTGGCGTAGCGGAGGGCGGAGACGATGTTGGCGGCGGCCTCCTGGCGGATATCCCGCTCCATCCGGGGGATGGCCAGGGCGGCGAGTAGACCGACGACCAGGATGACAAATACCAGTTCGATCATTGTAAATCCGCGGGTGAGTTGTCGTTTCATCCGGTAAGCCTTTTAGATTTTTTGCAGGGTCTGGTGCCGATAGGTGATCCAGGGGGAGTTGGCCGGATCGGCGGCATCGGGATCCTTGTACTGGACCTTCACATCGATCAGGACGGCGGCCACGTCACCGTTTCTCGTACCGTTGCCGTCGGCATAGTCGGTGACGATGGGGGTGGTGTTGAGAATGCGTGTGGAGGAGCAGGGGAGGTTGTTGCCCAGGTAGTAGATCTGGGCGGTGACCTGATACCCCCCTCCGTTGGTACTGCTTACGCCGCTGGGGACGGTGCCGCCGGGGATGAGGTTGTTGACCACCCCCTGGACCGTTTCGACACAGTCGTTTGAGGCGTTTCGATCGTAGTTGAGTACCGTCATGATCGCCAGTTCGGTATAGCTCTTAGCCAGCAAGATCGCCTGCTCCTGCCGGTACTGTATCGTAGTGGCCTTGACGGTCTTGCCGCTGAGGTTGAGCACCATCATGGAGATCAGCGAGACGATGACCAGGACGGCGATCGCCACAAACATAGAAAACCCTTCTCTCATCGCTCTCATCGGATAATGGCCCTCTCTTTGCAGGATGTGATGTTGTGATCCCCTTCGCCCAGCTTCTCCCGGGTGCAGATTTTGAATCGGAAGGTATTGCCCGCTTCGGCGAATTTGAAGACGGTCAGGTCGGTAGCCAGGGTGGCATGGGAGATGTTGGTGTCACCGCAGTCGGTTTGGGTCAGACGCTCTCCCTCCCAGGGTTGGTAGTCATAAAAGAGGATCAGATCGAAGGTGCCGTCGCCGTTGTCCTTGGGACACAGAGCGTAGGCGCTGGCGGCCAGCTTGTAGTGTTCGACGATCCGTTTGCCGGGACGCGCGGCGGAAACGGTGTCAAAGCGCATGACGTTAATGGGATCTGAGTTGTTATGTTCGACGCTGGAGATACAGGAGGTATCGGAGCCGGTCAAGCCCATGCAACTTTTGGGGTTGTAGGTTTGGGTCGTGGAGTAGTTGCGGCTGCGGAAAAAGATGGCGGCGTTGGTCATACCGGGGTAGAGATTGCCCATAACGCTCCAGGCGAAGTTGAGATCGGAGCCGGGGGTTGTGACAGAGGCGGCGCCGGAGGCATCCACATCGCAAAAGCCGCTCCAGCCCGGTCTGGCGGTGGAGCTGGAGGAGGGGAGCCGTGCGGTGCGGCTGTCCTGCTCCTCGGCGATCCACTCAAGAAGGGTGTGGTTGGTATCGTTGGCGTCGGTAAACTCTCTGGCCTCGATGGTGTCGGTGAGGTCGGCGGGATTTCTGGAGAGGGCGGTGCCGGGGATCCGGCGGGAGAGGAGATTGACGATCTGCTGGGCGGCGATCTCGGTGCGCATATTGGCCCGTTGGGTGACATACTGCAAAAAGTAGGTTTTGTAGGCCGCGGCGATCATCTCCGCCCCCAGGGAGGCGACGATTCCCAGGACCACGATCACAAAGACCAGTTCGATCATACTTAGTGCGGGACGCATGGCGCGGCGTTTTCGGGTGTGACGACTCATCAGTAATCCTTGAAGTAGAAGCGTCGGGGGGCTCCGATATTGCACATAAAGGAGCTCAGCCGGATCTCCTTGTCAAGCTCTCCGGCGGAATTGACGGTAGTGAGCTTGATTGTGACCAGTTTGATATTGTGGGTATCAGTGTCGCTTTTTTTGTAGTTGAAAGGATTGGAGTAGGTGGTAATTCTCGCAATCGTAGAAGCGCTTCCGTTGGCGAGGCGGGGGGTGTCGTCTCCGTAGTTGACTTCGGTAGCCAGGGAGACGTTGAGATCCACATACTCTCCTGTTTCTGTAGTGATTGATTCGCCCCCGTAGAGTGTGACGGAGATGACGCTTCCGTCAAAGTCGTCAATGTCGTCTGGACCATAGGGATCGCTCGCATTATCGTCAGTAATGGTACTCGCGGAGCGGTGATTGCCGTAGCTGTCGAGACAGTAGCGGCCGTCCGCGTCGCTGACGCCGACGGGATAGGCGGCGGCGCAGGAGGCGATGGCACTGCTGGAGGTTTGAAGGACGGGGTAGCCTACGGTTTGGTTGTTTTCGTTATCCCACTCATATCCCATGATGGTTTGCAGGTGGGAGGCGAGGGTGGCGATGGCTTCTTGCTGATAGGAGGCGTAGGTGCTCTGGACACTCTGGCGCATGATCATGGGCACGCTCATGAGGATCAGTCCCATCACGACGATGGCGAAGATCAGTTCGATCATGGCGACGGCGCGTCGTCCGGGGGTCACAAGGGATGTTTTCACCAGTTGATCCTTTTGCTATCGGTGGTGCTGGGATCGGTCTGGATGACGCGACCGGTCTTTCCTTTGCCTCTCCAGCGGAGTTTTTCCCGATCGAAGTAGACGCTGAAGCTCTTATCGGGGCCGTAGAGTAGCCAGGGATCAGCGGAGATATTGATATCGACTTGGTAGGGGCGGCTCTGACCCAAGGGGTAGGTGACGACCGCGTCGGTGGCGCTGATCCCGCCGCTGAAGCTGAGGGTGCTTCCGGCGGGCGTGAGGGTGGCGGCGGTTCCGCCGTTGGTTCCTCCGCCGATATTTAAGGAGGTGATATCCCCGTGACTGCCTCCGTGAGCGCTCATGAGATACCAGGAGCCGTTCTGGGCGGGATCGGATTCGCTGTCGGTGGGATCGTAGTCGGTGCCCATAGCGCAGTTGGTTACGTTGTCATCCTCGCAGTAGATCCGCACCTTCAGAGGGCCTTGCCATTTGTCGAGATTGAGGATCCTGTAGAAGTGCAGGTTGGTATCCGGATCCCGGTCGGGAGCGACGGTGGCGTAGTAGAAGGTGACGTTTCGATCCAGATTTTTGATCCCCTCGGGGATATGGTCATTGACACCGTAGCCGGAGGCATTGGCGTCGGGGGCGCGGTAGAGGATCTGCGCGTAGCTGATTTGGCTTACGTTGACCATATGATCTCCGGGGCGCTGAAGGTTGCTGTAGAGATCGAAGGGGGCTGTGCCGTTTTGGTCATCGGGGAAGAAGAAAGAGGGCAAAGATATGTTGCCGTCTGCTCCCGGCTGGGAGAGGACCGAGGGGGTGTTGCCGTCATAGAGATACTGGAGGAAAGGGACCGCGCTCTGGGTGTCGGCTGTCTGCACGGTAGCGGGCTGAGAGGTGTACTCCATCCGGAGCGTTCCTTGCTGTGCGAAGCATCCGGCGGTGTAGTTGGAGAGGGTGTTGTCGTCGGCGCCTCGGGCGATGACGGTTCCGTGGATCGCCATGGCCATGGTGACGTCGATGGTACCGGCGCTGTCGGCGGCCGCCAGGTCGTTCATATAGAGCCAACTCTCTCCCGATACGGGCTGGGTATCGATGCTGATGCTGCTCAGATCGAAGCGATCGGGGTAGAAAGAGAGATTCATGTCATAGTAGTCTCCCCGTCCCGATCCGTCGTCCTTGACGTTGCTGGAGATCCAGCATCCGGGTTGTTTTCCTGAAGTTGCGGGGCCGGTATATGTCAGATCAGTCAGGTTGCAGTCCTCATGAGTCACAGTGTTTCCGTTGCCGTCGTCAAATTTGGTTTGGTAGGGGTAGGTGGCCTGATCCACCAGCGTCCAGGAGCTATCTACGAGTTGGAGGCTATATCGGCCGGCGTTGGGACCGACAAGTTTGACATAGTTGCTGTTGTTTTGGATGGTGACCGACTCATAGAAGAGGAAGGGATCGAGGGTGCTGTTGGATTCGTCGGCGCAGGCTCCCGGCGCCAGGGCGAACGTCAAGGTGGCGTTTCGATCGCTGTAGGCGGTGCTGAAGTATCCGCTGTAGTGGCTGGCGGGGTTCGTGTCGCCGTAGTTGCGTGCTTCCATCGTGATCGGATAGGCGTAGCCGGCGATGAGGGGTGTGGCGGAGCTGTTTTGGTTGGTGCTCAGAGCGGAGGCGGAGATGGTGCTCTCATTGATGGCGGTGGCGTTGCCGTCATCATAGAGCTTCTGAGCGAAAAACGCGGGGCGTATGGAGAAGTTGTCCCGGGAGCAGTAGGGCTCTCCGGCATAGGTGCGCAGACAGCTGTAGCACTCATCACTGCTTCCGGAGGTACAGATGGAATCACACTTTTCGGTGATCTTGTCATCCTTGTTTTGATAGAAGGTTTGATAGATCTCGTTGTAGGAGCCGTAGTCGCTTCGATGGTAGTTGAATATCACCCGTTCGGTAGAGAGGTTGCTGTCGTCATCGATGGTCAGGACCCAGACTCGGAAGGCGGCGTTGCGCAGGGCGAGGTTGAGGTCTCCGGAGAGGTTGTAGTCGCCCCCGCTTCCTACCTCAAAAGGTTCGGTCACTGTATCTGTGAGTTCGATAAAGCCTCCTCGTCCGACGGAGGAGGGCTCTTCACAACTGACGTCATAGCCGGCGGAGGAGTTGTTGTCAAAGGCGCTGATATCGATGATCTCCACCTCTACGGTGGTATTGGCCTCTGTAGGGGTATTGAAGCTGCCGCTGGCATCCTTGGCGTAGGCGACCACCTGTACGGCAAAGGGACGTCCGGAGATCTGGGTGGGGAGACTGTAGCGCTTCAACTCCGAGTCCCGAGTCGGGTCGGTCCCGTTGACCTCCACATTGAAGTAGCCGTAGATGGGGTCGTAAACCGGGTTGCGGGGACAGCGGGGGATGTACCCCTCTTCTCCCTCGGGGATGGCGGTGGAGAGCTTGTAGTGGATCGGACCGTCTTCGGAGATGTAGGTGACGTCCCCCTCTACATAGATATCGAACTTCCCTTTGAACCGGGTGCCGACAAGATCAAAGAACTGCTTGACGTAGGTGCTTCCCCCTGCGGCGTCGAGGAGTCCGCCGTCGGGGCCGATCTCCGTACCGATGGGGATCTCTCCCCGGGAGCTGTTGATATCGTCAACGGGAAGATAGGTGAAGGTCCCCTCGGGAGAGATCATGGAGTTGTTGGTTTGGTAGCTTAGATTGCCGTCGTTTTGATTCGGATCGGGGGTGAAGACCACATGGAGTGTCGCGTTTTCAAAGTCAAAATCCGCCTCCTGGTTTCGGATCAGGAGTTTGACCTGGAGAGGCTGATCGTCGAAGCGGTCCACCTCAAAAGAGCGGTTTTGATCCACCTCGATCTTGTAGTACTCCCCGACCCTCAGATCGTAGTCGTAGCAGAGCTGGGGGGCGCGCAGGTCGGTGGCGAATCCGATGACTCCGATGATGAGACGGTCGGTATCGGTCTTGAAGGTGATGTGGGTGCTGTTTTGTTCGGCGCTTAGGGCGTCGGTCATATGGTAGTTGCGCAGGGTCATACCGATGGGGTAGATGTCGTCGGGATGGCGGTCGAGATTGTCTGAGCCGTCTTTTTTGGTGATGGAGTAGTGCCAGGCGTCACAGGTCTCTCTCGGGTCGGCTCCGGGCAGCCATGAGGGGTTGCCGTCCACCACATAGGTGGAGCCGTCTTTTCGGGTGAGGGTCAACTGCTCGGGGAGCGAATCGGTGGCGCAACTGCTGTCCGGGTCCGACTCGGTGGCGAAGACGGTCATATCGGTGGAGAAATCATCCTTTTTGGGGGTGAGGATGTTGTCGATATCGAAGCTCACGTCGTAGGCGTACACCCCGGTATTTTCGGCTCCATGTTTGCAGCTGGCGTTGAGAGTGGTGTTGACATCTGTCACATAGTCGTCCCCCTGGGAGGCGCTGCTGTAGAGTCCCACATAGCCGTCGGTGACGGTGATGACACGGGGCTGGGCGGAGGGGAGTTCATAGACCACCTGGAGGGTCCAGGCCGCTTCGACCCCGGGGAAGCCCAGCAGTCCCACCGTCGCCTGGATATTGCCCACCCAGTATCTACCGTTGGCGCTTCCCTTCTGGGCCTCCACCTCCTGCAGGAGCGCGGTGACATCCTTGAAGCCCTGGTAGTGGTGCTCATAGCGCATGATATTAAAATAGTAGAAATAGTGTTCGTCGCTGTAGCCGAAATCGGGTCCGTAACCGTAACCCCAGGTTTTGCCTTTGACACGGCGGCCGTCCACACGTCCCCAGAGCTGCTTTCTATAGAGGTTGAACCAGTAGAGTTCATCGGCTTTGAGGGTCATGAAGTCTGTGTCATTGGGACGCATGAAGGAGACTTTGAGCTCCTTGGCCATCATCTTCTCCCCGTCCACGCCGCTGTCGTTGCCGTAGGTGTTGGTGATGACCCCTTTTTTGAAGTTCCACACTTCGCCCTGCCAGTAGAGGCCGGCCCATTTGACCTTGGCACCGGGGGGGAGATCCAAGACGGCGTTGGTGACATTGAGCAGCTTCTTGGCCTGATCGTCCGGGAGGGAGCTGATATTGCTGTCGGTGGAGGAGTATTTGTTGACATGGATGATGTTGGCCAGGTCGTTTCTCTGTCTCTGGTCAGCGTCGCAGATACCGTCTCCACGGTTGAGCTTGTCGTTGGGGTCGATGTCGGCGCAGATGTTGGAGTTGCCGATGGCGACGAGATCTCCGGGAATGTACTCGTTGAACCGGGTGATGAACTGATGGGGATGGGAGCAGGTGAAGTCGGGGAGTGAAAAGCTCATATGGGCCTGGTACTCATCCAGATCGTCTCCGGTCTCGCTGAAGCGGAGGATCACCTCGTCCCCGTCCTCCAGAAGGGCGATAAAGGAGTGGCTCTTGCTTTTGGTGTTGGGGTAAACGATGGTGCCGTTGATCTTGATCTCCAGATAAAACTCATGATCGTTGGGGGAGTCGGTGGTGATGTTGAACTCTCCGTCGATCCCTACGGTGAAGTTGTAAATGTCGTTTTTGATCCCCAGGGCCTCTTCCGCCTGGGAGGTGGTCCCGCTTAGACAGGTGGAGACGGACGTCGTCGTACCGTTGAGATCCGGGATGGTGATCCCCGGCTCGACGCTGTTGCGGCTGTTGTCATCCAGGGCGCAGTCGCAGCCGTGACAGATCCGGGCGACATCGACGGTGACGGTGGCGGTGGCGGTGAGGTTGCCGTCGCTGACGTTGTACTCGAAGCTGTCGGTACCGAAGAAGCCCCCTTCGGGGGTGTAATCGATCGTATTGCCGTTGATGCTCACACTTCCGTGGGCGGGGTCGGAGACGGCGGTGAGGGTAAGGGGGTCGCCATCCACGTCGCTGTCGTTGGCCAGGACCGGGATATTTACTGTCGTCTCCTGCTCCGTATCGGCATCATCATCCACCGCGTCGGGGGCGTCGTTGACCGGGTTGACGGTGATGGTGACGTTGGCTTCATTGGAGGTGGCTCCGTCATTGTCTTTGACAGTGTAGGTGAAACTGTCGGTACCGTAAAAGTCGGGATCGGGAGTGTAGGTAACCTTCCCGCTGCCGTCATTTTTCGGAGAGGCCGATCCGTGGGAGGGGCCGCTGACGACGGTGATGGAGTTCTGGTCGATCCATCCGTCGATGTCGCTATCGTTGTTGGTGACTCCGATCTCTACCCCTCCGGAGTCTTCATCAGTGGAGGCGCTGTCGTCCTGGGCGACGGGGGCGTCGTTGACCGGGTTGACGGTGACGGTGACGGTGGCGGTGGCGGTGAGGGTGCCGTCGCTGACGGTATAGGTGAAGCTGTCGTCTCCCGAGTAGTCGGGATCGGGGGTGTAGATGATTTGGTTATTGTCGATGACGGCGTTTCCGTTGGAGGGATTGGAAACAGCGGTGATGCTGAGGGCATCGCCGTCCACATCGCTGTCGTTGCTCAGGACGTTGATGGTGACGTTCTCATCCTCGTCGGTGGAGGCGCTGTCATCCTGGGCGTCGGGGGCGTCGTTGACCGGATTGACGGTGACGGTGACGACGGCGGAGTCGGTGTCGGTACCGTCGGAGATGTAGTAGGTGAATCTGTCATCTCCATAGTAATCGGCATAGGGGGTGTAAGTGATGGTACCGTCACTTTTGAGTGAGACGCTTCCGTGACTGCCGCTGGAGATGCTGGAGACACGGATGGCGTCTCCGTCAGGATCGCTGTCGTTGTCCAGGACCCGGACAGTGACTGCGGTATCCTCGTCGGTCGTGGCGCTGTCATCGACCGCGTCGGGAGGGGTGTTGATGATTATGGTGACTTTGGCTGTGTCGTAGGTTGTAAAAAAGGCGTATCCATATTTCATTCGGTAATGGAAGGTAACGGTTCCTGTGCAGGTGCCTGGAGTATAAGTAAAGTCTCCATTACTTTGCATCGTAAGATGGCCGCACGTCAAATCACCCAGATAGGCGGTCACTTCTTTGTTAATACCTGTATCATTGGTGAGAACATTTCCATTTAATGTCGTACCGTAAGAGATGCTGTAATTGTCATCCACCGCTCCCGCTTTTAGGTTGGAGGGAAAAAGGATGAGAAGAGTGAAGAGAAGGAGCGTTAGTGAACGCCATAGAGCTTGTGAGAGGTTTGAGATGGGGGAAACAATGGATGAAAACGACATAATGATACACTCCAGTCTCCGAGTACCAAACTCGAATGATAAATTCGCGTGTACATCGAGAGATGCCGTAAGCGAATCACTTACGGGAGGCAACCCGGCCGTCTCCGTGAGACCCGTAGCTTTCCGTCCCCGCCTCGCGACGGGTTTGGCTTTTCTCCGTACACTGCATGCTTTATTATGGCACAGATGACGTTAATCGGTTATTAAGATCTACCTTGAATCGCAGAAGTAACCTGGAGCTCTCAATCACGTTTTTATCCACATATGGGTACAATAACTCCAAGAGCGCAAAGAGTGCAGGAGTGAGAATGAACGGTTTTATCAAGGCGACGATGACGGCGGCGCTGGCCCTGGGGCTCGGCGGCTGCATGGGCGGGATGGACCTCCTTGGGGACTCCGACAGCAAGGTAGAGTACGGCAAAAGCGCCCAGGAGTGGTACGATGCGATCCAGCGCTCCCTGGCCCGTAACGACCTGGAGAAAGCGGACAAACAGTACCTCTCTCTGAGAAGCGAGCACACCGGATCGGCCCTGTTGAGGACTACGATGCTGGCCCTGGCCCAGGCCCATATGGCCGAGGGGGAGTATCTCCTGGCCCGCTACTACCTGGATGAGTATCTCAAGCGCTACGGCGGAGAGTACGCCCGCTTTCTCAAGATCAAAGCGGCCTTTTACCAGATCAAGGATCTCAACAAAGATCAAAAACAGGTGGCCACGGCCCTGGGTGAGTGCCGGGCCTTCCTGGCTGGACATGGAGGGAGCCGCTACGCTCCTCTGGTGCGGACCATGCAGACACGGCTCCAGATGGCCCAGTACCTGCTCAACGAGGATATCGCCTCACTCTATGAGAAGATCGGCAAGCCCGAAGCGGCCAAACAGTACCGTCAGAAAAACAGCGGTTTCTCCTACAAACCGGATCAGATTCAGGATCCCGCCGGCGGCTTTCTCTCCAGCCTAAACCCCTTTGATTGACAAGGTTGAGTCTAATAGACTCTGCTTTGTAGAGCCTGCTCTTGACAAAACACAGTCGGTTTTGTATATTCACCTTCCAAGAAATGTTTGCGATTTTTGAACACTACACGAAAATGAAGGATCTTTTCCATGCAGTTGAGTGATTACGAACAGTTTCCCGCCGTCCTTCCCATCGTGGGAGAGGATGAGCTCTTTTTCTATCCCTTTATGATCAGTCCTATTTTTCTCACCTCCCAACCCGATATCGACGCGGCCACCAAGGCGATGGAGGAGAACTCCCTGCTCTTTGTGGCGACGACCAAACCGGGCCGGGAGGGGGAGCGCAGCCATGATGCCATCTATCCCGTCGGTGTGGTCGGAAGCATCATGCGCAAGGTCCACATGCCCGACGGACGGGTCAAGATCCTCTTCCAGGGCTTGGCCAGAGGGCGGCTACTGGAGCCGGTAGAGGGGGAGCCCCTCCAGGGCAAGATCGGGATCGTCGAAAACGACAGCTACAACCAGCTGAGGGTCAATGCCCTGCTGGGGATGCTCCGGGAGAAGATCAAGGAGCTCAGCCAGCTCAACAGCTCCATCCCCGCCGATCTGGTCAAGACCATCGAGGAGAACGACGAGCCCCACCGGATCGCCGATCTGGTCTCCTCAATGCTTCCGTTGAAAAAAGAGAAAGCCTATGAGCTCTATACCCAGGAGAATATCGAGCAGCGTCTTTTGGGGATCATCGACATTATCGCCGGACAGATCGAAGCCCTCAAGGTTCAGCGGGAGATCAGCTCCAAGGTCCACAACAAGATCGAGCAGACCAACAAGGAGTACTTCCTCAAAGAGCAGCTCAAAGAGATCCAGCGGGAGCTGGGGGTCGATACCCAGCGGGAGGAGGAGATCGCCGCCTTCCGGGAGAAGCTCGAAGAGATCAAGCCCCATCTCGAGGAGGACGCCTACAAGGAGATCAAGAAGCAGCTGGACCGTCTGGCCCGGATGCACCCCGACAGCGCCGACGCGGTGGTGCTCCAGAACTACCTGGAGTGGGTCTTTGATATGCCCTTCGGCACATACTCCAAAGGCCAGCTGGATGTGAAGAAGGTAGCCGAGGAGCTGGAGAAGGACCACTACTCTCTGGAGAAGCCCAAGGAGCGGATCGTAGAGTACTTCTCCGTCAAGGAATTGGCCCAGCTGCGGGGCAAAAAAGAGACCGAAAGCAAAGGGGTGATCCTCTGCTTCGCCGGACCTCCGGGCGTGGGGAAAACCTCCCTGGCAAACTCCATCTCAAAAGCCCTGGATCGTCCCCTGGTGCGGATCGCCCTGGGAGGACTGGAGGATGTCAACGAGCTTAGGGGCCATCGGCGCACCTATGTGGGCGCTATGCCCGGACGGGTAGTCCAGGGGCTCATCGAGGCCAAGAGCATGGATCCGGTAATCGTCCTGGATGAGATCGACAAGGTGGGCCGCACCCACCGGGGCGATCCCACGGCGGCGCTCCTGGAGATCCTGGATCCGGAGCAGAACACCCACTACCGGGACTACTATCTCAACTTCCATATCGATCTGAGCAAAGCGGTCTTCATCGCTACCGCCAACGAGCTGGGGTACATCCCCGCACCCCTGCGGGACCGGATGGAGATCATCATCGTCAACAGCTACACCCCCGAGGAGAAGTATGAGATCGCCCGGCGCTACCTGATCCCCCAGGAGCTCAAAAAGCACGCCCTGCGTCCCGATGAGTTTAGCATCTCCAAAAAAGCCCTGCGCTTGCTCATCGATGAGTACACCCGGGAGCCCGGGGTCCGAAATCTCCGGCGCAAGATCGCGACCCTGATGCGCAAGGCGGCCCGCCAGATCCTGGAGGATCCCGGCATCGACCATATCCGCATCACCGCGAAAAACCTTCCCAAATACGCGGGCAAAAAGGTCTTTGAGTTTTCCATCATCGAGGCTAAGCCCCAGGTGGGGGTGGTCAACGGCCTGGCCTGGACTTCGGTAGGCGGCGATGTGCTCACTGTCGAAGCGATCAAGATCCGGGGCAAGGGAGCCATGCAGCTGACGGGAAGTCTGGGGGATGTGATGAAAGAGTCCGCCCGGATCGCCCACAGCGTGGTCAAGATCCTCATCGACGAGGGGCGTCTCCCCATCCCGGAGCGGAGGATCCCCCGGACGGCCCAGGAGCAGCAGGAGGGCAAGCAGCCTGATGCCAGCGAAGTCTACAAGCGCTACGATCTGCATCTGCACGTCCCCGAAGGGGCCACCCCCAAGGATGGCCCCAGTGCGGGGATCACCATGGCCACCGCCATCGCCTCACTCTACAGCGGCAAAAAGGTGGACAACAAAATCGCCATGACCGGAGAGCTGACCCTCAGCGGCAAGGTGCTCCCCATCGGCGGGCTTAAAGAAAAGCTCATCGCCGCTTACAAGGCGGGCGTGACCCGGGCCCTGATCCCCCGGAAAAACTATGAGCGGGATCTGGAGGATCTCCCCAAAGAGGTGATCGATCATGTGAAGATCATGCCGGTAGATACCATCGATGAGGTGCTGGAGCAGGCGTTGCTCTGAAAAGTGCCGGTATGGCTGAACGGGTGTGACAGTAGTCTGGAGTCTATGAGGGAAAAAGAAAAGAATTTTTGAGGGATAAACCCGCAAAGAGGGGTTAGTTTTGGAGGTTTTGGGTCCAGTAGCGGATCCGGCTGATGAGCTCCTCCTCACCGATGGGTTTGATGATGAAGTCTTCGGCGCCCAGGTCCAGGACCTGGCTTTTCTGGGTATCGTCGGTGGAGAGGACGATTACCGGGATCTGACTGTTGTTCGGGTCGGATCGGAAGATCTTGAGAAACTCTTTGCCGTCGAGAATGGGCATGAGGATATCCAGCAGAATCAACTGGATATCTTGACGCTCTTTGAGGATCTTGAGGGCATCCGAGCCGTTTTCGGCTTCGACGATGTCCCCGATCAGCTCCGGGTGTCTCTTCAGTAGTGTGTGGATCAGTTTTCGGTTGATGAAGTCGTCATCGACGACCAGTACATTCAGACTCATTGTGCTCCCTTTATCGAGTTGATGAAATTGCTAAGACTCTCTTTGGTCATTTTATCATGATAGACGGTGTAGGCGATTCCCTGCAGGAGAGAGGGGTCCCGGGGATCGGAGGTAAAGACCAGGTGGGCCTTTTGGCGTCGCAACTGCTCTAAGACCTCCCGGGTCAGCATCTCTTCGTCGGTAAAGACCAGGAAGTAGTTTTGCCGGGCGAGGGCCTTGCCCGCTTCGGCGGGATCGGCGACCACCTCGTAGGGTTCTCCCGCGGCGTTGAGCATCTTGGCCAGGAGTTTGCGGCTGAAGGGGAGCTTTTTGGCCACCAGGATCTTGGGGGTGCTCTCTTCGGTACGCTTCTTCCGGGAGATGATGGGCTGGACCCGGGCCTTGTCGTGGAGGAATTTGTTGAGGATGTAGATCAGCTCCGACATTTCGATGGGCTTGGAGATATACTCATCCATTCCCTCGGCCAGGAAGCGCTCTCTGTCCCCTTTGAGGGCGTTGGCGGTCAGGGCGACGATGGGGACATGATCGAGCTCCTCCTCCTGCTCGTACTCCAGGATCTCGTGGGTTGCCTCCACTCCGTTCATCACCGGCATCTGGATATCCATGAAGATCAGATCGTACTTGTTGGAGCGGCGTTTTTCGAAGGCCTCCAGACCGTTGTTGGCGATCTCTACCTCCAGCCCAAGCCCCTCGAGGATGTTTTTGACCAGCTTTTGGTTGATGATGTTGTCTTCGACCACCAGGACTTTGCCGGAGTACTTGGTGTGAACCTTCCCCGAGGAGATGGGTGCCGTGCTCTTGGGCTCGTGTTTGGCGGCGGTACGCAGCAGAGAGAGCAGCTTGGTATAGGTCAGGGGCTTGTAGTAGAGGTGCTCCGGATCCAGATCGTAGGGATCGAGGTCTCCCCGGGAGGTGATGCGCGCCAGGATGAAGAGCTCTTCATTCGGGAGATGTTCGATCGCATCTTTCAACGCATTGGGGAGGAGCTCATAGTTGAGGAGGATGGCTTGGACCTGCTTGGTATGCAGGGCATCTT
>Ga0256835_1001179_pt1 | contig 16154 bp, 13 predicted proteins | sample PIR30metaG_FD_185972 | JGI IMG/M metagenome (GOLD analysis project Ga0256835, IMG submission 185972) | Hydrothermal vent microbial communities from East Pacific Rise, Pacific Ocean - PIR-30 | ecosystem: Environmental > Aquatic > Marine > Hydrothermal vents | place: Pacific Ocean: East Pacific...
CTAAATATACAATTCCTTTATTGTCATCTATAGATAAACCATCTATTGAAATAATTACAGGACTTCGCCGCATAGGTAAAACATCAATAATGAAAATACTTATAAATAAACTCATAAACGAAAAAAACGTACAGCCAAATCGTATATTTTTTATATCCTTAGATTTTTATAAGCTTGAAGATTTAAGCGTATTAGACATAGTAGAAGAATATCTAAAATTACAAAAGATACCCTTTTCAGAAAGAATTTATCTCTTTTTAGATGAGATTACATATAAAAAAGATTTTTCAGTGCAGTTAAAAAACATTTATGATCTTTATAATGCAAAGATATTCGTTTCTTCCTCTTCCGCATCAGTTCTAAAGGATAAAAAAGCATATTTGACAGGAAGGGAAAAGATCACAGAGGTTTTACCACTTGATTTTGACGAATTTTTAAACTTTAAAGAAATAAAAATTAAAAAGGCAGATAAACATTTACTAAAAGCCTACTTTGAAGATTATATGAAAATTGGAGGGATACCAGAGTATGTTTTGACAGAAGATATAGAATACATAAAACAGTTAGTAGATGATATTATCTATAAAGACATAATAGCTATGCACAACATAAAAGAAAAAACTGCTGTTAGAGAATTTTTCTTTTTGTTAATGGAAAGAGCAGGGAAACAGTTAAGTTTAAATAAAATATCCAAAGTATTAGGTATAAGTGTTGATACAGCAAAAAGATTTTTTGAGTATTTCTTAGACACATATATAATTTATGCAATAGAAAGATGCGGAAAGCTGAATAAAAGATTAAAATCACCTAAAAAAATATATGCTGGGGATGTTGGGATAAGAAATATGATTACAGGTTTTAGAGATTTAGGAGCAGTGTTTGAAAATTTAGTGTTTCTAAAAATAAAAAATAGAAAATCCTGTTATGTTTTACATGACGGCATAGAACTTGATTTTTTAACAGAAGATAAAATCCTTATTGAGGCAAAATATGAAAGGGATTTAAACGAAAAACAGCTTAAATTATTTAACGAATATCCAGCAAAAGAAAAAATCTTAGTTGATAGTTTTGAAAAATATCAAAGCTTATAGTAATTAAAGACAGAAGAATTAACTCTGTCCCGATTTAAAAAAATCGGTCCTTCGGGACACTTGACGAACTAATAGAATAACGATACTTTTAGATAAAGCCCATATAAAATAAAGAAAATATCGGGACAGTTCAATGAATGAAAAGCTGATCATAGAAAAACTGCTGAATATTAGATTGCTCACATAATCCCCATATACTTGTGAACCTGTGGGATAACCCTCGCTTCAATACTGTGTTTTTCAAGAAGTTCTCTCTGTAATTTTAGAGCCTTATCTATCATATCTTTTCTGTTGCTTTCAGGCTGAAGTATAAGCGGTTTTTCTGTGTAATATATCTGATACATAAGAATATCTTTTATTCTCAGGGTCTCATCAACAATAAATTTAAACTCATCAACAGACGGTATTAGTTCTTTATTTATGAAATAAAAGGAGTCAGGTTTTGGGGAGACAACGATGTATATACTTTCTCCAAACTCTCTTAGAACATTTTTAACCTCCTCTGTAAGAACAGTCCCGTTTGTCTCTATTATCAGACTGTAACCTTCTTTAATAATTTCTGTCATCAGTTTATCAACATTTTCACATATTAAAGGTTCCCCACCTGTAAGACAGACTTTTCTGTTTGGATATCTTTTCAGTTCAGAAATTATCTCATCTGATGTAAGTTTGCTGAAGGTTTTTCCATCATAAGAGTAAGGTGTATCACACCACTCACACCTTAGATTGCATCCTTCAAGTCTTATAAATGTTACCGGATAACCTATTAAGCTACCTTCTCCTTCAATTGAAGGGAATATCTCAACTACATTAAATTTTTCCAATAAATCAACACCCTGATAAAAATTGACACAGGTAAAATAATATATCTGTTTTTACTTTAAATTCAAAGAAGGGGAGAGATCTCTCCCCTAACTGAGGGCTGAAAGTTTCTCTTTTACCTGAGAGAGTTCTTCCTGAATTTTGGAGTATCTCTCAGCGGACTGTGGATCTGTTTTCTTCCTGAGCTCTTTTGATAATCTGGAAAGCTTTCTGTATTCCTTCTGGTAAAACCATTTTGCTATCTCATTTGCTGTTTTAAATAGATCTTTGCTGTAAGCTCTTAGATTCCTTTTGAATCTTCTCAGCTCCTTTTTGGGAGCGTGTATTGAAAGAAGTTTCAGATCCTTGTCTTTACCTTCAAGGGCTATCTTTTCCATAACAGATCTGAAAGAGCCCTGATACTTTCTCTTTTCACCACTGACAGAAACCCATACCTCCATATCCGCACCTCCTATGAGTTTTCTTTCAATGGTGAAAAGTTACCTGTATTTCTAATATAAATATCGCCAAGTGCTGTTAATTTACAAGGCTCATTACACGATGGGTAGTTTGATAAAACAAGACTGCACAGAATATTATTATACAGCTCTTCACTCTCTTTTTCATTAAGCTGTTCAACTATACCAATCTTCAGATAAAGATTTTCATCTTTGTAATTTCTGTATATACATTTCAGTTCCCTGATATGACCTTTCAGCTTACATATCTTCTCTTTTACAGAACTTCCATAACTATGTCCGATCAGAACGACGGATAATCTCTCCTCAGGAATAATATCACCTGATAGGAAAACGAAGAAACCATTCTTCTCAAGAAGAGGACTGTCATTCTCCATTAATGCTTTTCTCAGATGATCAATAAACTTCTCATCCGTGTTGTACTTACCGGGCTTAAAAAGCTCAATAGGTTCACTCCATTTTATTACCACTTTTATATCTTTCATCATACATCCCTCCTCCTTTTATAATTAAACTACTCATTTCAATACAAGTATCAATGATTAATCAGTTTTGATATAATAAAAGCTTGTATTTTTTAAGAAAAATCAAAAAAGGAGTGACAGATGAGCGTTACTGTAGAAGAGAAAGGTCTTGTTAGAACACTTACTATTGAAGAAAAAGGTCAGGAGATAAAAAGTTTAATTGACAATGTTGTCAGAGAGATAGCTAAAAACGTTAATATCCCAGGTTTTAGAAAGGGACATGTTCCGCCTGCTGTGATAAAGGCAAGATATAAGCAGGCTATAAAGGAAGAGGTTGCAAGAAAGTTTATATCTGAAAAGCTACAGTCTATTTTAGAGGAGCAGAAGTTATCCCCTGTTTCACCTGATATAACCTTTGGTGATGTTGAACTTTCAGGAGACTCATTAAAGATGAAGGTTGCTTTTGAGGTTGCACCTGAGTTTGAGCTTAAGGATTATGAAGGTCTTGAGATAGAGATGATAAAACATGAGGTAAGCGATGAGGATGTAGAAAAAGCTATACAGAACCTTTTAGAACAGCACGCAACGTACAAATTAGCAGACAAAGAGGTTGAGGATGGAGATCTTATAAAGATCCACTACCACATAAAAGCTGACACAGGTGAAGAAGAGGAAGATGAGTTTGAGGTTGCTGTAGGACAGGGCCAGCTCAGACCTGAGATAGAGGAAAAGATAAAAGGTAAAAAAGCTGGAGATGAGGTGACAGCCGAGAATGTATCACTTTACAACGAGAAAGGTGAAGAGTTTGGTAAGGCAACTGTGACTGTGAGAATACTTGAGGTTAAAGAAAAGGTTCTCCCAGAGTTTAATGATGAGTTTGTGAAGAGTATAAATCTCGGTGAGAATGTTGAAGAAGCTAAGAAAAAAATAAAAGAGAGTCTTGAAAATCAGATAAAAGAGGCAAAGGAAAGGGAGCTTGAACAGAAGATCATTGATAAATTAGCTGAGCAGTATGATTTTGAGGTTCCACAATCTCTTGTTAAAGCAGAGCTTGAGTATCTACTGCAGGAGTATGCCAAACAGCTTGAGACTTACGGGATAAAACCAAATCAGGAGATGATGGCAGCCGCTGCTGAAGGTCTAAAACAGACAGCAGAGAAAAATGTCAGGGTTATGTTTGTTATAAATAAGATAGCTGAAAAAGAAGGTATCAAAGTAGAGGAAGAGGAGATAAACAGAGAGATAGAGAATATGGCCAAAGCTTACAATATGACAGCAGATCAGCTAAAACAGTATCTTGAAGAAAAAGGACTTATAAATAATATTATTTACTCGATACTTAAGAAAAAAGTTCTTGACTTAATAAAAGAAAGGGCTAATATTGTTGAGATGACAAAGGAGGAGTACGAAAAGAAGAAGGCCGAAGAGGAAAAAGCTGGAACTGAAGCAGAAAAAGAAGCTGAAGAAAAAAAGGAGGAGTAATATATGAGCAAAGATTTAGATAGTATCGTAAGCCAGTTAGTTCCTATCGTTATTGAACAGACACCAAGAGGTGAGAGAGCTTACGATATATATTCGAGGCTTTTAAAAGACAGAATTATTATGCTTGGTTTTCCTATTGATGACCATATAGCGAACCTTATTATCGCACAGCTTCTATTCCTGGAATCAGAGGATCCAGAGAAGGATATCTATATGTATATAAACTCACCAGGTGGCGTTGTGACATCAGGTCTTGCTATATACGACACTATGAGATACATAAAACCTGATGTAGTTACGATATGTATGGGACAGGCTGCATCTATGGGAGCTTTTCTCCTCTCTGCAGGAGCAAAAGGAAAGAGATACGCACTTCCAAGCTCAAGAATAATGATACACCAGCCACTTGGCGGATTTCAGGGACAGGCTACAGACATAGAGATACATGCAAAGGAGATACTGAGACTTAAGAAATACCTTAATGAAAGACTTGCAGAACATACCGGTCAGCCATTGGAAAAGATAGAAAGGGATACAGAGAGAGACTTCTTCATGTCTGCTCATGATGCTGTTGAGTACGGTCTTATAGATAAAGTAATAGAGAAGAGGTAAGTATGAACAGGATAAATAGATGCTCTTTCTGTGGGAAGACACAGGAAGAGACAAAAGTCTTAGTGGCAGGACCAAACGATATATTTATATGTGATGACTGTATAACACAGTGTAATCTACTTATAAAAGAAGAGCTTGAGAGTATTGAGAAGGACACACCTGAGCTTAAATCACTTCCAACACCTGCCGAGATAAAGAAAAAGTTAGACGAGTATGTTATAGGACAGGAAAGGGCAAAGAAGATACTTTCAGTAGCTGTTTATAACCATTATAAGAGAATATTCCATCCGGGAAGATACACAGATGATGATGTAGAACTGGAGAAAAGTAATATCCTTTTAATAGGTCCTACAGGTTCTGGTAAAACCCTCCTTGCAAGAACACTTGCAAAGATACTTAACGTTCCGTTTGCGATAGCAGATGCAACAAACATAACAGAGGCAGGTTATGTCGGTGAGGATGTTGAGAGTATCCTTGTAAGACTTGTTCAGGCGGCAGATTATGATATAGAAAAGGCTGAAAAAGGCATCATATATATAGATGAGATAGATAAGATAGCTAAAAAGTCAGGGGAAAACCCATCTATCACACGGGATGTTTCAGGGGAAGGTGTTCAGCAGGCACTTTTAAAGATACTTGAGGGAACTGTTGCAAATATACCACCTCAAGGTGGAAGAAAACATCCCCATCAGGAGTTTATACAGCTTGATACATCAAACATACTTTTTATACTTGGTGGTGCCTTTGTAGGTCTTGAGGATATTATAAAACAGAGAATTGGTAAGAAATCAATAGGATTTGCAACTCAGATAAGATCAAAAGAAGAGGAAGAAGGAAATATACTTTCAAAGGTCAGGGTTGAAGACCTTATAAAGTTTGGTCTTATTCCTGAGTTTATAGGAAGAATACCTGTTGTGGCAACGCTTGACGAGCTTGATGAGGATGCACTTGTAAGGGTTTTAACAGAGCCAAAAAACGCTCTTATAAAACAGTATAAAAAACTTCTCTCTATGGACGGGGTTGAGCTTGAGTTTACAGATGATGCTATAAGAGCGATAGCAAAAGAAGCTATTGATAGGAAAACAGGTGCGAGGGGCTTAAGGGCTATAGTTGAGGAGATAATGCTTGATGTTATGTACGAGATACCTCAGGCTCAGGGTGTTAAAAAGGTAGTGATAGATAAAGATGTTGTTTTGAAGAAAAAACAGCCAGTTATGATTTACGAGAAAGCTAGCTAATATGTCTGTTATAAAAAAAGTCCAGTTTATAAAAAGTGCTGTAAATCCTAAGGATTACCCTCAGCCTAAATATCCTGAGGTTGCTGTTGTAGGAAGATCCAATGTTGGTAAATCTTCCCTTATAAATGCGATATTTAAAAGAAACATAGCGAAGGTTTCATCTTCACCGGGAAAAACAAGGCTTATAAACTTTTTCCTTCTCAACGACAGGATCTCTTTTGTTGATCTTCCCGGATACGGTTACGCTGCTGTTTCAAAGGCAGAAAGAGCAAAATGGAAAAAGATGATAGAAAAGTACTTTCAAACGAGGGAAAATCTATCCCTTGTTATAATGCTTGTTGACAGCAGGCATCCACCTACAAAGTTAGATATTATGATGAAAGAATGGCTTGAGGACCTTGGAATTCCTTATATAGTTGTTGCAACAAAAGCTGACAAACTTAATCAGAGTGAGAAGGCAAGGACAAAAAAGGTTATAAGGGAAACACTTGGACTTCCAAAGGATTTTCCAGTATTTCTAACCTCAGCAAAAGAGGGAACAGGTATTAAAGAGCTTATGAGCTATGTTTTGGATTTTCTTACAGAGGAAAGATCCCATAAATCGGTAATCTGATCAGTTAAAAGCTGATAAAATATTATCTGTCAACAAATTTGAAGGTGGTGAAATTGTCTTTAATAGGTGAGATATTCAGCAGGAAAAAACCTCTTATCTGTTACTTTATGGCAGGTTATCCCTCCCTTGAAAAAAGTTATGAAACAGCAAAGGCTTTAATACAGTCAGGGGCTGATATTCTTGAGGTTGGAGTTCCATTTTCTGATCCTGTAGCAGATGGTCCAACAATTCAGGTCGCCCATGAAAAAGCTGTAAAAGACGGGATAACACCTGTAAATGTTTTTCAGCTTACTGAAAAGCTAAAAAAAGAGTTTCCAGATATTCCTTTGATATTGATGACTTACTATAACCCTATATACGTTATGGGAGAACAGGATTTCTGTAAGCTTGCTAAAGAGAAGGGAGCAGATGGTTTCATAGTGCCTGATCTTCCACCTGAAGAAGCGGAAAATTTTAAGAGAATAGCAAACAGTTCTGGTCTTGAGACGATCTTTTTACTTGCCCCAACGTCACACGAGAGAAGAATAAAGCTTATAGGTGAGATGAGCGACAGTTTTATATACTATGTTTCCCTCACAGGTATTACAGGTGAGAGGGATACACTTCCGTGGGAGGAGCTTGAGAACAAGGTCAGACAGATAAAAAAGATCACAGGCAAAAAGGTTGCTGTAGGATTTGGCGTATCAAAAAAGGAGCATACACAGAAGCTATCACAGATATCTGATGGTGTGATAGTTGGAAGTGCTGTTGTAAAACTTCAGGGTAAGGCAGATATAGAAGGGATTAAAAGCCTTGTAAAACAGCTGAAAGAGGGTATGGAATGATAACCGTTGTTGATTATGGAATGGGAAATCTGAGAAGTGTTGCTAAAGCACTTGAGAAGGTTGGGCTTGATGTGAAGGTATCCTCTGATCCTGAAGATGTTCTTAATTCAAAAGCTATCGTTGTTCCAGGTGTTGGTGCTTTTGGTGATGCTATGCATAATCTTGACAGACTTGGTCTGCTGGATCCTGTGATCAGATCAATAGAGTCTGGTAAGCCTTATCTCGGGATATGTCTTGGACTTCAGATACTTTTTGAGTATGGTTATGAGTTTGGAGAACATAAGGGACTAGGTGTTCTGAGAGGAAAAGTAATAAGATTTGAAAACAGGGAAGGCTTTAAAGTCCCACACATGGGATGGAATCAGGTCTGGATAAAACAGAAAGATGGACTTTTCTCAGATATAAAGGATGGTGAGTACTACTACTTTGTCCACTCATTTTATGCTGTTCCTTCTGAGGAAAGTGATATAGCCTCAACAACAGATTATATAACAGAGTTCTGCTCAGCTGTTCAGAAAGGAAATGTGTGGGCTGTCCAGTTTCACCCTGAGAAAAGCCAGAAAGCAGGGCTTAAATTACTTGAAAACTTTAAAGGTTTATACATTAATATAGTTACTGTATCTAAAATCAATAGAGAGGTGATAAAAATGGCTTTTCATCCTCAAGATGTAAAGTTTGATCTTGATCTTATTATGAAATATGCAAAACCTGCACCAAGATACACAAGTTACCCAACAGCTCAGGAGTTCACACCGGAGATAACAGAAAAACAGTGGAGAGAAAAAGTAATACAATCAAATAAAAGAAAAACACCCCTATCCCTCTATTTCCATATACCTTTCTGTGAGTCTGCATGTCATTTCTGCGGTTGTAATGTTATTATCACGAGAAGAAAAGAAGTAGTTCAGCCTTATTTAGAGCATCTTTTTAAAGAGATGGACATTATGTGCTCACTTTTAGACCGCTCAAGAAAGGTCGTTCAGCTCCACTGGGGTGGTGGAACGCCTAACTACCTTGAAGATGATCAGACAGTAAAACTTATGGAAGAGATAAAGAAAAGGTTTGATTTTGATGAAAATGCTGAGATGTCTATAGAGGTAGACCCGAGACATGTTACAAAGGAAAGAATATTCCTTCTTAGAAAGATAGGTTTCAACAGGATAAGTTTTGGTATTCAGGATTTTAATCCAAAAGTTCAGGAAGCTGTTAACAGGATACAGCCTGAGGAGCTTATATTTAACGTTATGTCGTGGATAAGGGAAGCCGGGTTTGAAAGTGTGAATATAGATCTTATTTACGGTCTTCCCTACCAGACTCTTGAAACGTTTACAGAAACTGTTGAGAAGGTTATAAAGCTCAATCCAGATAGAATAGCAAACTTTAATTTTGCTTATGTTCCATGGCTTAAAAGACTTCAGAGAAGAATAGATGAATCTAAACTCCCACCACCTGCTGAAAAACTTGAGATACTGAAGATGACTATAGAAAAGCTGACAGATGCAGGATACCTTTTCATAGGTATGGATCATTTTGCAAAACCTGATGATGAGCTTGCCGTTGCCCAGAGAGAAAGAACTCTCCACAGAAACTTCCAGGGATACACAACACACGCAGAGGCTGAGCTTATAGGTTTTGGTGCAACATCTATAAGCATGCTATATGATGCCTATGCACAGAACCATAAAAAGCTGAAAGACTACTATGAGATGATTGAGGAAGGAAAACTTCCTATAGAAAGGGGAATAATCCTCACACAGGATGACATTATCAGAAGGGACGTTATAATGAGGCTTATGTCCCACTTCCAGCTTTACAAGAAAGAGATTGAGGAAAAATACGGAATAGATTTTGATCAGTATTTTGCATCAGAGATGGAAGAACTTAAAGAGCTTGAAAAAGATGGACTTTTAAAGCTTTATCCAGACAGAATAGATGTAACACCTGCTGGAAGACTTCTTATAAGAAATATAGCTGTTACCTTTGATATCTATACAAAGGCTAAAAAGGAAAAGAGATTTTCCAAAGCTATATAAATGTATCTTAAAAAGTTACTATTAATATTACTGGTTGTTTTTTCTGTAGGTTACTCTGCCGTTCATCACCATCAGGACGGTAGGGTTCATTTAGACTGTCCTGTATGTTTATTCCAGATAAATAATCTGTCTGATGGTTCTGTAGAAAGCTTTGAAGCTGTAATCTTACAGTTTCCCTCAGACATATACTTTCCTGAAAATCAGGTTTTATATCTTCAGAGGATAGTCTCATACATATACCAGCGTGCACCTCCTTTATCCGATCTCTGATCGGCTTTTAAACAGGTAAAAACAATAAAAGGAGGTGCGTTATGCATTTTTATATCTTTATTCTGTTTTTTTCTATTTTTAGTTATGTTAAAGCTTTTGAGAATATAAACTTTATCTTTGATTTTTCCTACGTTGGAAGGGATAAGGATATCTACAGTGTTGATGATGAGCATTCTGATTTTATGATGAATAAAGATAAAGGATTCAATCTGAATTATGGGGAGTTGAGTATCTCATACCCAGTTGAAAAAGGTATAAAGTTAAAGGGCGTTTTCCATTTAACTGAGGAATCCTTTGAGATAGGTGAGCTTTATTTTTTCACAGGAGATACTTTCAGATTAAAAGGTGGAAAGTTCAGAAGCTCTGTAGGAATACTGAATGAAAGACATCAGCATGAATGGGAATTTTCCGATATTCCTGTTTTTTACCAGAGCTTCTTTGGATACCACGCCTTAACTGAGAAAGGTATTCAGGTTTCTTATCATCATAAATATATCATTTCGGGCTTTGAGATACTTCAGGGTGAGAATGAGTACAGTTTTGGAAAGGGAAAAGGTGATCTTTTTACATTTTTTGTAAAAGGGAATCTTCCTTATATAAAACCTGTTTTTTCGTATCTTGATGGTGGATTTAGAGAAGATCAATCTTCAGGAAGAACAAGAATGATATTTACAGGTGCAGAGATTTCGTCTTTTAAAAATGTCAGATTTCAGGGAGAGTATGCGTATAGAATAAAAGAGGGTGATAAATCTTCCGGATATTACATCCAGATGGTTTACAGTGCAGAGAAAGCTGTTGAAACGGGATTGAGATATGGATATGTTGAGAACGGTGAGTACAGGTATTCAGGGATGATAACCTTCAGATTTTCAGAGTATATAAAATTAAGAGCTCAGTATAACTATTACAGATCACAGATCAATGAGTTTATTTTGGAACTGACATTTAAAACTGGAGAAGATGAACATTGATACACTTTTCAAATGACTGATTTTTAATATATTATTTATTCTTTAACAGGAATCTGAGGTGTGAATATGGACAGAATTGTGATACATGGTGCAAGACAGCATAACCTGAAAAATATTGATCTGGAGATACCTAAGAATAAGCTGATCGTTATTACAGGTCCTTCAGGATCGGGAAAGTCATCACTTGCCTTTGATACCATATATGCTGAAGGGCAGAGAAGGTATGTTGAAAGCCTCTCTGCCTATGCAAGACAGTTTTTAGGTCTTATGGAAAAACCAGATGTTGACAGTATTGATGGTCTCTCACCTGCTATAGCTATTGATCAGAAAACAACATCAAAAAACCCAAGATCAACAGTTGGAACCGTAACGGAGATTTACGACTACCTTAGGCTTTTGTTTGCAAGGGTAGGGAAACCACACTGTCCGGAATGTAACAGTATAATAGCCTCACAGTCTGCTGAGGAGATATCTGAGCAGATCCTGAAGTTTCCAGAGGGAAGCAAGATACAGATCCTTGCTCCTGTTATCAGAGGGAAGAAAGGAGAGCATAAGGATATTTTTGAAAAGATAAACAGAATGGGATTTCCAAGGGTCAGGGTTGACGGTGATATATATCTTGTGGAGGAAGTTCCAAAACTTGAAAAGAATAAAAAACATACCATAGAGATCGTTATAGACAGAATTGTTATAAAAGAGGGAATCAGAACAAGACTGAATGACAGTATAGAGCAGGCTTTAAAGTTGGGTGACGGCATCGTAGTTGTGAACAATCTATCTGAAGGAAAGGATCATATTTTCAGCGAGAAGTTTGCCTGTCCACAACATGGATTTTCTATAGCGGAGCTTTCTCCAAGACTTTTCTCATTTAACAGTCCTTACGGAGCCTGTCCCGAATGTAAAGGGCTTGGGATAATACATAAGATAGATATTGATACACTTATAGATTACAACAGGGCTGTTATTGAGTCATTCCGTATAACAGATAGTTTTTACTTTAAGTATGTGAAAGGGATTATATACGACATCATCTATTATCACGGTATAAATAAATTCACAAAGTTTAAGGACCTTCCTGAGGATGTTAAGGATGAGCTTATTCTTGAGATAGTTCCTCATCTTGAAAGAAAGTATCTTGAGACGGACAACGAGAAGCAGAGAGCAGAGCTTGAAAAGTTTATAAGGGAAGTAAGATGTCCTGTGTGTAAAGGATCAAGACTGAAAAAGGAAGCTCTCTATGTCCTTATAAACGGCAGATCTATCTGGGATGTGGTCAGGATGAATATCCTGGAGAGCTACAGATTTTTTGAGGATTTTGAGAAATCTCCAATGTCTGAGAAGGACAGAGTTATAGGAGAGAAGATCATAAAGGAGATAAAGGAAAGACTGAAATTTTTAATAGATGTTGGTCTTGATTATCTTACACTTGAGAGATCCGCAACAACGCTCTCAGGAGGAGAAGCTCAGAGAATAAGACTTGCTACACAGATAGGATCAAAGCTCAGCGGAGTTCTCTATGTCCTTGATGAGCCTTCAATAGGTCTCCACCCAAGGGATACTGCGAAACTTATAAACACGTTGAAAGAGCTTAGAGATCTTGATAATACTGTGATAGTTGTTGAACACGATCCAGAAACGATTGAAGAGGCTGATGTTATAGTTGATATGGGTCCAGGAAGCGGTGTGTATGGTGGGGAGATCGTTGCTGTAGGGACGCCAGAAGAGATAATGGAAAACCCCCATTCATTAACAGGTAAGTATCTGAGCGGAAAACTGAAGATACCGGTTCCTAAGGAAAGAAGAAAGCCTGATCCAGATAGAAAGCTTGTTATAAAAGGTGCTAAGGAACACAACCTGAAAAATATAGATGTAGAGATCCCACTTGGACTTTTTGTCGCTGTTACAGGGGTTTCAGGAAGTGGAAAATCAACGCTTATATACGATATTCTCTGGCAGGCAGCAAAAAACAGATTTCACCACAGAAATGATTATGTTGGAGATCATGATACTATAGAAGGGTGGGAACATATAGACAAGGTAATAAATGTTGACCAGTCTCCAATTGGAAGAACGCCAAGATCAAACCCTGCAACTTACACAAAGGTTTTTGATCAGATAAGAGCACTTTTTGCAGCAACACCAGAGGCAAAAATAAGAGGATACACACCTGGTAGATTCTCATTTAATGTGAAAGGTGGAAGATGTGAAGCATGTAAAGGAGATGGTGTTGTAAAAATAGAGATGCACTTCTTACCTGATGTTTATGTAACATGTGAGGTATGTCAGGGGAAAAGGTACAACAGGGAGACTTTATCTGTTTTATACAAGGGAAAGAATATATCTGATATTCTTGATATGACTGTAGCAGAAGCACTTGAGTTTTTTGAGAATGTGCCTTCTATCAGAAATAAACTTAAGGTTTTAAATGATGTAGGACTTGATTATATAAAACTTGGACAGCCTGCAACAACACTCTCAGGCGGAGAAGCTCAGAGGATAAAACTGACAAGGGAGCTCTCAAAAAGAGATACAGGAAAAACTCTTTATTTTCTTGATGAGCCAACTACAGGACTTCACTCACATGATGTGGAAAAGCTTATAAGGGTTCTTAATAAACTTGTGGATAAAGGAAATACAGTGGTAGTTATTGAACATAATCTTGATATAATCAAAAATGCAGACTGGATTATAGATCTTGGTCCAGAGGGAGGAGACAGAGGAGGACAGATTGTAGCTGTAGGAACACCTGAGGAGATAATGGAAAATCCAAACTCGTATACAGGACAGTTCCTGAAAAAGTATCTTCAGGATGAGAGATTAACGAGCGTTTAGAAGGTTTTAAAAAGATTCTGTATTTATTTGAAGATAAAATACATATAAATCTTTCATAAAGGTAATTTTTTTTATCTTCCACTTAGTTCAAAGAAAACTGGCTTTGTTCTTCGTCCTGATGTTCCTAAGGACTTGCAGCTTTCTATCCCACTTAGTTCAAAGAAAACAATCAGTCTATAGCAACTTCACCTTTACCTTAAAGGCTTTCTATCCCACTTAGTTCAAAGAAAACTTCATCTATGGGGAGCAAAGAAAAAACAGAGACTCTTCTTTCTATCCCACTTAGTTCAAAGAAAACGAAGACAAAGAAGGAGTTAGATATTTCATCTCAGCTGGCTTTCTATCCCACTTAGTTCAAAGAAAACCATTGTATTAACATTCAAGAGATTTGTCAATAGGTACTTTCTATCCCACTTAGTTCAAAGAAAACTTCAACATTGCTTTCTATTTGGAATGACAAATACGGCTTTCTATCCCACTTAGTTCAAAGAAAACCCCTCAACACCTTTAGCTTTCAGTTCGTCTATTTTTCTTTCTATCCCACTTAGTTCAAAGAAAACAAGTTACAGGGAATGTTCCTCTGGTTCTTAGAGGCTTTCTATCCCACTTAGTTCAAAGAAAACAGGACTGGTTACCTGTCTTTTTTCTTATTTTTTTGCTTTCTATCCCACTTAGTTCAAAGAAAACCTCCATTTTCTTTTCCTCCTTTTTTGTTTGATCGCTTTCTATCCCACTTAGTTCAAAGAAAACTGAGCAGGCAAATATGCTGATAGCTGTTTTCGTTGATACTTTCTATCCCACTTAGTTCAAAGAAAACCCATCATTCTAACGATATAAAAAAATATAGTGATTTGGCAAGCTATAAAGCTATTTAGAGAAGGATCATTCTACTTTTATACATCTTTGCAAAAATAAGTAATCTGCATCAAAGCTGTAGTAATGCAATTATACTTATTATCATTATCTTATAAACGTTGATTATCAAGGATTAAAAATCTTAGTCTTTCTCACTCAAAATGCATTTAATCTGACCCTATTCTCATACCATGTAACCATTTTATACTTATTATAAGGTAAGAAAATATCTGCTATAATTCTAAAAAAATAGAAGACAAAACTTTATTAAAACAGAAAATCGCTTTTTACTGGGGGAATAAACTTCAGGAAGGGAGATATGAGAATAAAAATCATAATCGAAGCAGAGAAACACCCTATTATATACAGACATAGGGCAGTTTCATTCATTAAAGAAGCTTTAAAAAAAGCTGATATAGACTACAAAGAATATCTTTACAGAGGCAAGATAACCAAACCTTTCTGCTTTAACATTCCTTCTCCTAAAAATGTTCCTTCACAAAAAGAAGAAATACAGATAGATGAAAACTTCATAATAGAAGATACTGTTTATTCATTGAACGGATCCTATCTTTCCCTATATGTATCTGCTTCTGATTATCGGTTCTTAATAAGCCTATTTAATGGAATCAAAAGAATGGGAGCTTTTGATTTTAGCTCAGATACAAATATGCTGATAAACGGCAAAAAGATATCTTGGGGTATAAAAAAGGTTATTTACCTTAACGAGAGACCTATTAGATCTGATAGGATCATTTTTAAAACAAATTCACCCATATTAGTAGAAGATATAAATGACAAACCAGTTCTGTTTTCAGACAAAAATTTTGAAAAAGAACTAAATGAAATAACAGACAGAATACTCAGATCTGAACATATTAAAGGCAGAGGACTTGAAAAACCATTAAAGTTCAAACCTCTAAAAATGAACAAAAAAGTTATAAAGCACACATTAAAAAAGTTCAGAGAGAAAACAGGAAAACCTATCATGTATCTCACAGGAAATTACGGAATTTTTGAGCTGTCTGGACATCCGAAGGATCTTGAGATTCTCTACAAGATCGGCATTGGCAACAGAACCGGCCAGGGCTTCGGCATGGTGGAGGTAGTGGGATAATGGAAAGGGTTTATCTTGGAGACTGGCTTTGTAATGCAGGAATTATAGGGTTTTTGAAGATAAATCATCATCTATGGAAAATAGAAAGAGAAAAACTGATATCTCAGGATGAAAGTCTGTTAAAGTTCGGAGATAACTATTTAGAGTTTGACAGGAAGATATTTGAAGGTTTCTCTGAGAGGTTTTTTGATTATGCTTTTCACCAGTATGGTAGGTATGAAAATTTATTAAATCTTTTTAAAGAATACATAGAAGATTTACAAAATTTGGATGATGAGGAAAATTTTGAAAAATTAGCAAAGAAATATTTTAAAAATAAAGATATAAAAATAGAGAACCTACCAACTCTTTTACCAGTTGAAATATTTGATAGATTTAAAAGGATTTTACAGGGATTTACTCTTTTGAAGAAAAAGTTGAATAAGATACCTTCAAAAAATGATATAAAAAAAGATAAAAATTTACTAATTGA
>Ga0256835_1001180_pt1 | contig 16149 bp, 12 predicted proteins | sample PIR30metaG_FD_185972 | JGI IMG/M metagenome (GOLD analysis project Ga0256835, IMG submission 185972) | Hydrothermal vent microbial communities from East Pacific Rise, Pacific Ocean - PIR-30 | ecosystem: Environmental > Aquatic > Marine > Hydrothermal vents | place: Pacific Ocean: East Pacific...
TTTAAAGGATATGCCCGAGGAAGACTTTGACCATCCGTTAGGTTTGGGTTCGGGAGCGGGATTGATTTTCGGTGCAACAGGCGGAGTTATGGAAGCGGCGATAAGGACTGTTTACGAAATTGTTACGGGCAGGCCTGTGCCTTTCAAAAACCTTGACATTACCCCGATTAGGGGAATGGATGGTGTAAGGGAAGCGTCTTTGAAGATAGAAGACCCGCTTCCTGAGTATAAATGGCTTGACGGGGTTGAGTTAAAGGTTGCAGTTGCCCACGGCACAGCAAACGCCAAAAAGATTATGGACAAGGTGGTAAAGGGAGAAGCGGATTACCACTTTATTGAAATTATGGCGTGTCCCGGCGGATGTTTGGGCGGAGGCGGACAGCCTATTCCCACAACGCCTGAAATAAGAATGGCAAGGGCAAGGGCTATTTATGAGGAAGAAAAAAATCTTCCCGTAAGAAAATCCCATGAAAATCCCGAATTGAGGCAATTATACGATGAATTTTTAAAGCATCCTTTAAGCGATGTTTCCCATAAACTCTTGCATACAAAATACACCCCGAGAGGGAAATACTTTTTTGTAGGGTAAGAGGATGAATTGCGGGACGGAGGCTTTTGCTTTCGTCCCCTCTGTTTTTTGGAGGTTTGAAAGATGGTTTTAACAAAAGAGACAGGGTTTATAGACCATGAGAGGATTTACAATTACCTTGCAAACACAAAACCGCCTGAAAAAAAAGAGGTTGAGGAAATACTTGCCCATGCAAGGGAATTGAAGGGAATTTCATTTGAAGAGACGGAGAAACTACTTCTTGTGGAAGACAATGAGTTGCTTGAAGAGATTTTCCAAACTGCGAATTACATAAAAAACGAAATTTACGGCAAAAGGCTTGTTTTGTTTGCGCCTCTTTACGTTTCAAATTTGTGCAACAACGACTGTGCCTACTGCGGATTCAGGGTAAGCAACAGAAAATTGAAAAGAGCGACTTTAACCGTTGAGCAGGTAAAAAAAGAGGTTGAGGAGTTGGTAAGCGAGGGACACAAAAGGGTTTTGCTTGTTTCAGGCGAGGGGCTTGGCGAAACCGCCCTTGATTACACTGTCAGGTGTATAGACGCAATTTATTCGGTAAAAAAGGGAAACGGAGAGATTAGAAGAATAAACGTAAACATAGCGCCTCTTTCGGTTGACGGATTTAAGAAATTGAAAGCGGCAAAAATAGGCACATATCAGTTGTTTCAGGAAACCTATCATTATCCCACATACAAAAAAGTGCATCCGAGGGGGCCCAAGTCGGATTATCTCTATCATTTAACGGCAATGGACAGGGCTTTTCAGGCTGGAATAGACGATGTCGGGGTGGGAATTTTATTCGGGCTTTACGATTACAAGTTTGAGATACTTGCATTATTGCAGCACATAAAACATCTTGAAAAAGAATTCGGTCTGGGGCCTCACACAATATCCGTGCCGAGAATTGAGCCGGCTAACGGCGCGCCTCTTTCTTTTGAACCGCCTTACCCCGTTTCGGACAGGGATTTTAAAAAAATAATCGCTTTGCTGAGAATTACCGTACCGTATACAGGCATAATTTTAAGCACGAGGGAAACGCCGGAAATGAGAAGAGAGGCGTTTTCCCTTGGGGTTTCCCAGATAAGCGCGGGGTCAAGGACAAATCCGGGAGGATACACCGCGAAGGAGGCGGGGGAGCAGTTTTCTTTGGGAGACCACAGAAGCATTGACGAGGTTATTTACGACATAAGCAAAATGGGTTATCTGCCTTCTTTCTGCACGGCGTGTTATAGGCTTGGAAGGACGGGGCTTGACTTTATGGATTTGGCAAAACCGGGTTTGATAAAACTTTACTGTTTGCCCAATGCCATAACAACCTTTAAAGAATATTTGGTTGACTATGCATCGGAAAAAACAAAAAAAGTAGGCGAAAAACTGATTGAAAAAATGCTAAAAGAAATTCCTTCGGAAAAGGTGAGGGAAAAAACGATTAAATACCTTAAAACGATAGAAAACGGAGAAAGGGACGTTTATCTGTAATGACAGATTTTTTTGAAGAGTTAACAAAGGCTAAAAAAAATTTTCCGCTGAATTTTGCATATCCGCCGAGGGAGTTTATAGAATCCCTTTTTCAGGTAAAACTTGCAGCATTAAGGGTTAATTTTAAACTTTCTTTTCTTGAAAAGCCTGTTTTTGAGGCAATGGAAGGGATAATTCTCAAAGGGATAAAGGGAGATTACGACAAATTTTTTGATTTAACAATGATTCAGGGAGGCGCGGGCACTTCCTTAAACATGGCGGCAAACGAGATAATTGCCCGCTTTTCTTCTGAAATCCTAAATGAAAAAGTTTCCCCTTACGAGCATGCAAACCTTCACCAATCAACAAACGACGTAATTCCCACGGCGGTAAAAATCACTTTAATGAAGTATGCGAAAAAACTTGAAGAAGCGATTTTGAAACTGCTGAGAAGTTTGGAAAAAAGGGAAAAAGACTTTGACAAACTTGTAAAGCCCGGGCTTACCCAGATGATGTATGCCGTGCCCGTAACATTGGGAAGGGAATTTTCGGCATACGCATCTGCGATAAGCAGGGACAGGTGGAGAATTTTTAAAATTATTGAAAGGGTGAAAGAGGTAAATTTAGGCGGCACGGCGATAGGCACGGGATTTAAAGCGCCTAAAAAATACATTTTCAATGTTGTGAACGAATTGAAATCAATAACCGGGCTTCCCGTTGCAAGGGCTGAAAACCTTGTTGACGCAACTCAAAATGCCGATGTTTTTGTTGAAGTTTCGGGAATTCTTTCCGCCTGCGCGTCAAACCTTTTTAAAATTTCCGGCGATTTGAGGTTTCTTTCCTCTTCGCCTGTAAATCAGTTGATTTTGGAAAAAGTGCAGACAGGGTCAAGCATTATGCCGGGAAAGGTTAATCCCGTAATTCCCGAGTTTGTGCAGTCTTGCGCAATTAAAGTGCAGGCAAACCATAACATTGTCCAAACTTCCGCATCTTTGGGAAACTTGGAATTAAATCCATTTCTGCCTTTAATAGGCTATGCTTTGTTTGAAGATTTTTCTCTTCTTGAAAAATCCTGCGAAAAACTTTCCGAATGCATTGACAATTTAAAGCCGAATTTTGAAACTTTTAACTCGTTGAAAACAAACGACTATGTTGTTTTGTTTGCTTACTCTACGATTGCAGGCTATGAAAAAGCGAGGGATGTTTTTCTTGATTTCGGCAAGGAGAGGAAAAAAGAAAAGGAAACGGGAAGTGCGGACGGAATGTTTTACAAATACCTGCTTGAAAGCGGTTTGGCGGAAAAAGAGGATTTGGACAAAGCCTTAAATCCTGAAAATTTGCTGAAAATGGGGTTTTAAATGAAAAAAACGCCTTCGTCGGTTATTCCGAACATTGCGGTTTTCGGTAAAAGAAATTCGGGCAAATCTTCTCTGATAAACGCATTAACCGGGCAAAGTCTTGCAATTGTTTCCGACATAGCGGGGACAACGACAGACCCGGTTTACAAGTCCTTTGAATTGCTTCCATTCGGCCCCGTTGTTTTTATAGACACGGCAGGGCTTGACGACGAGGGTGAGTTAGGGGAAAAAAGAATTGAAAAAACGCTTGAAGTTTTAAATAAAACAGACCTTGCTTTAATTGTGATTGACGGAGAAATAACGGATTTAGAAAAAAATTTAATAAAAACTTTGCAGAAAAAACAAATTGATTTTATAAAAATTTTTAACAAAAGCGATATAAGAAATTATGAAAAAGTTGACGGTGTAAAAACAAGCGCTTTGAATGGAGAGGGAATTGGCGAGTTAAAGTTAAAAATAGTTTCTCTTTTGAAAAAGAAAGACGATTTTTTTCTTGAAGGACTGCTTTCCGACCTTGTAAAACCCGGCGGATACGCTGTTTTTGTCGTTCCCATAGACGAAGAAGCGCCGAAGGGAAGGCTTATTCTTCCGCAGGTGCAGGCTATAAGAAGCGCACTTGACAACGATTCCTTCTGCCTTGTGGTAAAAGAGAGGGAATTATACTATGCCTTAAACCTTGTAAAGCAAAATCCCGACATAGTTATTACCGATTCTCAGGCATTTTTGAAGGTTGCGGCGGATGTGCCGGGAGAAATTCCCATGACAAGTTTTTCAATACTGTTTGCAAGGTTTAAAGGGGATTTGGAATTGTTTGTTGAAGGCGCAAGGGAAATTGAAAACCTGAAAGACGGAGATAAGGTTTTGATAATGGAAGCATGCTCTCACCATCAAATCGGCGACGATATAGGGACTGTGAAAATACCGAGACTTTTGAGGCAGTATACCGGGAAAAAACTTGATTTTGTATTTCACAAAGGCAGGGGGTTTGATTTTGAAAAAAACAGGGTGAAACTCGTAATCCACTGCGGGGGATGTATGCTAAACAGAAGGGCAATGCTTTCAAGAATGGATTTTTTTAAGGAAAACGGGATAAAAATCACCAATTACGGAATAACAATTGCCTATACCTTGGGAATTCTTCCCCGCGCATTAAAACCTTTCGGCATTGAGTTTGAATACTAAGTTTTATTTAAAATTTTTCCAATTTAAGTTAAAATGTAATTAACAAAATTCATAAAAGGAGGAGTTATGGATTTCAAAAGGATAGACAAACTTATAGAAAAAATAAAAAAACTTGACGGCGAAAAAAGAATTTTTCTGGAAAGGATTGAGAAACTTAAAGAAAAGAAAGGCTCTATTTCCGACATTGTTTACCAAAAGGTTAAAGGGGATTACGACAAAAAGGTTGATACATTAGACGCCGAGATTTATCCCCTTGTTGAGCAACTTGCCGTTCAGAAGTCGGAAGTTGAAAGCATGCTTAAAGAGATTGAGCAGGAGTTGAGCGAAGTTAACATTAAAAAAGAGGAAATTCAGGTAAGATGCGATTTGGGAGAGTTTTCTCAGAAAAAAGCGGACGAAATGATAAAAGCAATTGAAGACGAAAACAAAGAAAGGTTTGACCTTTTTGAAAAATTGAAAAATTACAGCAAAAAAATGGAAGAAGTTTTGAGGGAAAATATTTTAATGCAGGAAAACAATATGCCTGATTTTGAAGAAGAGAAAGACAACGGGGAATTTTCCGATGCTATAAGCGATGTCAATCAGGAAGACCTTGAAGACGCGTTTGAAACAAAAACAGGCATAAACACTCATTTGCCTGAAATTCCCGTTCCTAACGAGGACAAAACTGTGTTTGATTATTCTCTCAACAATGAGGAAGGCAAAACAATGCTTATCCGCCAGCCTGTGCTTGAAATTATTTCCGGGGAAAACGCAGGCACTCAATTCAGGCTGAAATTGGGCACTACAAATATTGGAAGCGACGAATCAAACGACATTGTTTTAAACGATTTTTCCGTTGAATTTAAGCACGCTCAGGTTGTTTTTGAGCCTGACGGTTTTAAAATTTACGATTTTAACAGCGAAAAAGGAGTTTTTGTAAACGGAAAAAAGGTTTCCGAGTGTATTCTTAATGAAGGAGATGAAATTGTATTGGGAGGAATCAGATTAAAGTTCAAAAATTAGCGGAGAATATTTTGTGATGAAATTCGGCAAATACGAGGTTATAAAAGAAATCGGCAAAGGGGCAATGGGTGTTGTCTACCTTGCCTTTGACCCTGTTATTGAGAGAAAAGTTGCGATAAAAACAATGAATCCCCAACTGTTTCAGGACATTGAGCAGAGGGAAAGGTTTTTCAGGGAAGCAAAATCGGCGGGCAACTTGCATCACCAAAACATAGTTACTATTTACGATATGGGTATGGAAGGAGAAACACCCTATATTGTTATGGAATATGTTGAGGGGGAAGACCTTGATGCTTTAATTAAATCAAAAAAGATAGATACCGAAAGCGCTTTAAAAATAATGTCTCAACTTTGCGACGCTTTGTCTTATGCCCATTCAAAGGGGATTATTCACAGAGACATTAAGCCTTCAAACATAAGGGTTTTGCCTGACGGCACAATAAAAATAATGGATTTTGGAATTGCCAAAAAAACAGGTTCGGATTTGACTCAAACAGGGGTGCTTTTGGGCACGATTTCCTATATGGCGCCTGAACAGTTGAAAGACGGCAAGGTTTCGCCTCAAAGCGACCAGTTTTCAGCGGGTATTGTTTTTTACGAAATGCTTACGGGGGAAAAATGTTTTAAAGGGGACACCATTACTTCAATAATGTACAAAATCGTTTCTTTTGACGAAAAGCAGTTGAATATGGATAATATTCCTTCGTCTGTTGCGTCGGTTTTAAGAAGAATGGTGGCTCCGTTGCCGGAAAAAAGGTATAAATCTTGTAATGAAGTGACAAAAGCATTAAATGCATTGGCTTCTTTAACTCATCAGACCATTGATGTTGAGAAAACAGTTTCGGTTCCGCCGATTCCGCCTGTACCCCAAACAAGCGGTGTGCGAAAAGGCGATGCCGAGGCGACGCAACTTTTTCAAAAGGAAGAAAAAAAATCTTCAAAATTGCCGAAATTTTTAATTGCAGGCTTTGTCTTAATAGCGATTTTATCCGCACTGTTGTTTTTTGTCGGGAAAAAGTTTGTTCAAAAGAAAGCAAAACCTGTTGTAGAACAGAAAATTGCGGAAAAAGTTGAAAACAATAGTGAAAAAAACAATGAGCAAAGCGGAAATCTTGTTTCCGAAAATAAAGAAAAAATTGCTGAAAATTTATCGCAGGATAAAAAATCCGAGATTGAGGAAGAAGTTGAAGATGGGAAAAAAAGCGATGAAAATGAAAAATCTGTTTCTTCATCGGCTTTATCTTTGAAAAAAAACTTGAATAACGGTAAAAAATCGTTGAAGAAACCTCTAAAAAAACCGAAATACGTTAAAAAACAGCCCAAGCAATCACAATCTGTCGGGGAAAAAGCAAAAGGCTTGGAAAGCGGAGAAAAAGAGGTTTTTTCCTACTCAAACGAGGTTAAAAAAACCGAAAGTTATTTGAATTTTACCGAAAGTCAGAAAGATGCGCTGGAAAAATTTAAAAAAGAAACGGCAAATTTGTCTTTTGCGGAAAGAACGGCACTGGCCAATAACCTTTTCAATGCCGGAATGAGGGCTTTGGGAAACAATTCAAACAGGTTTGCTGCTGTAAATTTTTACAAAACAATACTTCTGAATCCTCAAAAGAAAGAGGCTTATTCATTTTTATGCGTTGCCCTTGCAAGAATGAGAGCGTACGGAGACATAAAAAAGGTAATTAAAATGGCAAACAAGCAGGGTTTTACTCTGTACGAATTGAAACAAAACAGGCTTTTTGATGCAATGTATAACAGACTGAAACAGAAAGGTTTTGTTGATTAAAAGTTTTGAAATACCTATTTTTCTTTTTCAAAAAATGTTGACTTTTTAAGGTCTCTTTGCTATTATATGCTTCGCGTCGGGGAGTGGCGCAGTCTGGCAGCGCACTTGTCTTGGGAACAAGGGGTCGGAGGTTCAAATCCTCTCTCCCCGACCAAGAAACCCGAACGCGAGGGGCACGCACCAGTAGCTCAGCAGGATAGAGCAGCGGCCTTCTAAGCCGTTGGTCGGGGGTTCGAATCCTCCCTGGTGCGCCATTTTCTTTTTTTATGGTGAGCGTAGCTCAATCGGATAGAGCACCAGACTGTGGCTCTGGGGGTTGGGGGTTCAATTCCCCTCGCTCACCCCATTTCCTTCCTTTTTTTGGTTTTCCAAATTTTTAAATTAAACCTGATTTTTTAGTAGACAATAAGGTTTCTTCCCGATTGTTTTGCTTGATAGAGTTTTTTGTCAACATCAATTAATAGATTTTCTATGTCTCGGTTTGAACCGTCTTTGGTTAAATCCAGAGAGGCTACTCCGGCGCTTATTGTTAATCTGATTATGTCTCCTTTGTAGTTGAAGGTTTTTTCTTCAACTATTTTTCTTAATTTTTCCGCGGTTTTTTTGGCTCCTTCCAAGTTTGTTTTGGGAAGTATTATCAAAAATTCTTCCCCGCCCCACCTTGCCACAATATCCGCTTTTCTCGTGTTTTCTTCAAGAAGTTTTGCTAATTCTTTCAAAACATAGTCGCCTGCATCGTGTCCGTATGTGTCGTTAATGATTTTGAAAAAATCTATGTCTATCAAAATAAAGGATATGTTGTAATTAGGTTCTCTGTCGGCAAGTTTTTGGAATAGTCTCAATACTTTCATGGCATGACGCCTGTTGTATAATCCCGTAAGAAAGTCTTTTTCCGCCATTTCTTTCAAAAGTTCGTTTTTTTCTTTGAGTTTTTCATTTGCTATTCTTAATTGTTCTGTTTTTTCGGCAACAAGTTTGTCAAGGTATTCTTTTTCTTTTTTAAGTTTTGTTGTTCTGATATGCACGATTAAAAGAGTTATTAGTCCTCCTCCGACAATAAAAAGAAGCAAAGCAAGGAAAATAAATCCGATTTTGGCCCACCACGGTTTTTTTACTTTTAGTTTAAGAATTTTTTTCTCAATTGATTCTTTGTGTCCTGAATAGTTTATGATTTTCATGTAGAGGTCGTATTCCCCGTATGACAAAAAGTTGAAGTTTATTGTTGTGTTTTTCAGGTTGTCAATTTTTTTCCATTCCGGACTTTCTCCCATAAGTTTATAAAAAATGCTTATGCTGTATTCGTTTCTAAACCATATAATGTCAAAGTTTAATGTTATGTCTTTTGCGCCGTATGGAAGTATGGCAAGTTTGTTTGATGGGTAAATTTTTGTTTTTCTTCCTTTGTAAAAATAGGTAATATTTTCCAGAAATATTTTCGGGTTAAATTTTTCTTTGCTTTCCAAAATTGCTTTTTGGTTGATTTTTGCTATTCCTCCGAATGTGCCTATCCAAATGTTGTTTTGGTTGTCCATGCAAATTGCGTTGTGTGTTGTAAATTCGTCTCCGGGAAGCCCTTCGTCAATGGTGAATATTTGGATTACTTTTTCTTTTTTTGCGTCAAACAGGCAAGTCCCTCTGTCTGTTCCAACCCAAATGTATCTTTTTAAAGGTAGAATTGCAATTGTGCTGTAATTTGGGAAACCGTTTTTGCTGTCATAGAGTGTGGCTATGCCGTTTTCAACTTTTATCAGTCCGTAATTACATGCCGCCCATATTTTTCCGTCCTGATATCTTACCGCATAGGTGATGGTGAATTCATTTCTAAGGTTTTGAATAATTTGAGAGAATTGTCCGTTTTTGTATTTGACTATCCCCGCTCCGTATGTGGCAAGGTATATGTTTCCGTTATCGTCTTTTGCAAGCGCTCTTATGTATGATGCAGGCAGTCCGTTTGCAAGGGTATAGATTTTCCATTTTCCTTTTTTATACACGGCAAAACCGTTTTTGGTTGCGGCGTATAACGAGTTGTTTGCGTATAAAAGGTCGGTAACTTTGTTATAAGGAAGTGAGTTGTTTTCTTTTTTAAATATTGTCTGCTTTCCGTTTGGCGAAAGTTTTAGTATTCCTCCCCCCTCGGTGGCAAAGTAATAATTGTTTTTATCGTCTTTTTCTATGTCCCAGACAACATATTGGTTCAAATATTCGTTATTTAATTTGCTTGTGTTTTCTCCTTTGATTATGTAAACGCCCCTGTTTGTTCCCGTCCAGATTTCTTTTTTTTCTTTGTCCCAATAAAGAGAGATGCAACTTTGAATGTCGTCTCCGGCGACTTTTTTGTAAATAAGCATGTGCGCGTTTACAAGTTTGGCAAGTCCTGAATTTGTGCCAATCCAAAGTGTTCCGTCGCTGCTTTTGAATATTGCGAAAACAGGTAATTCCGGAATTCCGTTTTCCGTGGTAAAAACTTTTTTTATGCCGTTTTGCAGTTTTATAAGGGATTTGTTTGTTCCTATCCAAAATTCGTTTTCTCCCGATTTTAATGCGTCAAAAATTATTAGAGTTTTGTCTTTTGATGAGAATATTTCTTTTGTTTTTGGGGTATCTTTGTTAAATGTTATGGAAAATACGTTTTTTTCACCGATTGCAAATACCGTGTTTTTTGAGTATGTTTTAAGTTTAACAGGCATATTTAAATTTGCTATTTTTTTTATTTTTTTTGTGTTGAGGTCTATTAAAAATATTTCTCCGCTTTGGTTTGCCGTAATCAGATTTCCGTTTTTTTCGGTAATTGTTTCGGGTTTTATTTTTTCAAACCCAATCGGGGTGCAAATGTTTTTATCCGGACGGTATTCAAAAATACCTTGGTTTTTTACGCAGGCGTATATTTTTATTTTTTCTTGTTTTTCGGTATTGCACAAAGCGGTAAAGTCGGTTATTTCCCCTTCTATGGGGACTTTTTTAAAATAATCTTCTTTTTCGTTTTTAAACGACAAGCCTTGAAATGTCAATACAAATACCGAGCCTGTTTGTGTCGGGAGTATTTTTATAATTGATATGTCTGGCAGTCCTTCTTTAAGTCCGAAGTTGTTGAATTTGAATCCGTTAAACCTTGACAATCCAGAGCCGCATCCTATCCATAAGGCTCCTTTTTTGTCTTCCGTAATGTGTAAAACTTGATTTGACGCCAAACCGTCGGAAGAAGAGTAAATTCTTAACGGAAGGTATTGGGAAAAAGATATTTGGCTCAATAATGTTAAAATTAAAAAAAATAATATTTTTTTCATGCGAGTATTATAACAATTTTTTGTTTATAAACAAAATAAACAAGTGTTTCAGTTTCTTTTGACATAAATATAGGTTATATCGTCTTTAAATTTTCCGTTTGAAAATTTAAAAAACTTTTCCATGAATTTTTTGTCAATATCGGGATAGGCGGAAAATTCTTTCAGGGTTTTAATTATCCTGTTTTCTCCGAATTCTTCGCCATTTTCGTTTTCCGCTTCCGATATACCGTCGGTGTACATAAAAATAAAGTCCCCTTTTTCAAATTCTATCGATTCCGTTTGATAGATGGCAAAGTCCAAAAGTCCGATTACAGGCCCTCCTTTTCTTAACTGAATTATTTTGTCTTTTTTAAACAGAAGCGGCGGCGTATGTCCCGCATTGAGATATTCTATCGTTTCCGTGTTTTTGTCGTAAAGAAGGATTGACATTGCGACAAATTTGTTTCCCTCTGTGGTTGATATGAGAAGTTTGTTTAAGGTGTTTGCCATGTCGGTAAGGTTATAGTTGTCTTTCAATACCATGGTTTTTATTGATGACTGCACGGCGGACATAATGAGTGAGGCAGGCACTCCTTTCCCCGAAACGTCGGCAATAATTATCAGCGTTTTGCCTTTGTCTAAGGGAATTATGTCATAGTAATCCCCGCCGACTTGATTGTAGGTAATCATTTCGGTTTTTATGGAAAGTCCTTCAATTTCCGGCAGTTTTTCGGGCAGAAGTTTTCTTTGAATTTCCCTTGCGATTTTAATCTCTTTTTCAAGTTTTTCTTTTTCAATTAGTTGTTCAATCATTTTCAGGTTTTCTATATTTGTGTAAAGCAGGTTTAAAACAATTTGAGCGAAATGAATGTCCGAATGGGAAGGTGTTTTACCGTTGAGTTTTTTTCCCAAAAATGCCGTGATGTAGTTTATCTCTATTTTTTTTCTTCCTTTTTTCGGCTTTTCCAAATCAATGTTTTTTAGAAAAATGATTTCTTTCCCGTCTCTGTTGATTTTTATTCCGATTTCCATTATTCCTATGCTTCCGGAAATTATGTTCATGCAGATATTTACCGCTTTTTCAATGTCGGGGGTTAAAAGAAGTTCCTTGCTTGTTTCAAAAAGTGATTCAAATTGAAGTATTTTTCTGTTTAATTCCCTGTTTGTTTCTTTTAGTTTACTGATGTTTTCTATGTTTTTGATTAAAACCGAGGAAAGTTGACATATTCCTTCAATAAAATCCGTTTCGTTTTTTGACAAAGAAATTGTTTCTTTTTCCCCGCCTAAAAATATTTCTCCCAATTTTGTTTTTCCGAAAACCAAATTTCTTTTTATAAGGTATTTTTTTTGCTCTTTTCCTTTGACAATTTCAACGTTTTTTACCGATATTTTGCCGTGTTTTATTCTCAATCTTCCCATTAAAGTTAGAATTGTCAAATTTGCAATGTTTTTCAGGGAAATATTTTCCTTTGCGTTTGAGACAAACTCTATAAAGGTTTGCAGGTCAAGGCTTGTCCGCTCGTTTTTAGGATATTTTTTTGACGAGTTTGCAGAAGTGTTTTCCATTTTCGTTTCCGTATTCAACAGAGTCCATAAATTTAATCATCAGCATAATTCCCAGTCCGCCTTTTTGGTATTTTTTCAAATATTCCTTCATGTCGGGGAAAACAAGTTTGTCTGGGGACAGGGGAATTCCCGTGTGGTAAATTTTTATTGTAAGAGTATCGTTTTCGTAAACATACTCTATCTCAACGTCTTTTTTGTCGTCGTATTTGTATGCGTGTTTTATTGTGTTTGTCAAAGCCTCGTCTACCGCAAGGGAAATATTTTTAGCCTCTTCGTTTTCCGTTTTTAAAAGAGACAAAAAATCAAGAGTGAGTTTGTTTATAAGGCTTAAATATTCTGTTGAGGCTTTGATTGTGGTTTTGAGGTAAAGTTTTTTAGCCATTTTCCTCAAATGCCTTTAATCCTTCTTCAAGAGACGGATAGATTTTGAAAAGTTCGGTAAAGCCCAAAATATCAAAAACTCTGTAAACGCTTGGGGAAGTGTTGCAAAGTTTTATGTCTCCGCCGTTGTTTTTCACGGTTTCTATTACGCCCATAAGCGCGCCCAGTCCCGCTGAGGAAATATAGTCAAGGTTTTTGCAGTCAATAAGAATTTTGTAGTTGTTGTTTTCAACAATTTGGTGCAGTTTTTTTTCAAATTCGTTAACCGTATGGGCGTTAATATCTCCCTGTACCTCCAAAATCGTTATGCCTTTTTCTTTTGATACGTTAAGTTTAATATCCATACTGCACCTCGCTTTTTTTAAATACGATTTGTTTTTATTTTTGTTTTTCCAAATCTTGTTTTTTTCATTTTTTCATCGCTATTTTTTTAGGTTCGCTCTGTTTGTCGGGACATTTTTTCAGAAGTTGTTTTACGGTGAGTTTTTCGTTAACTGGAATGTAATCCGGCATAAGCTCGGATAGAGGAAAAAGGACGAACATTCTGTTTCTGTATTCACCATGAGGGATTTGAAGGTTATATGTTTGAGTGCATACCCTTTCGTAAAAAATTATGTCTATATCAATATTGCGGGGCCCCTTTTCTATTTTGGTATTTCTTCCCATTCTTTTTTCAATTTGTTTTATCATTCTCAAAAGTTTAAACGGGGTTATTGCTGTTGAAAAAACGCCGACGCAATTTATAAAATCCGGTTGGTTTGTGTAATCAACGGGTTTGGTATTGTAAAACGACGAAAGTTTTTCAAGTTTTACTCCGTTTGTTTCAAGAAATTTCAATGCGGTTTTAATATTTTCTTCTCTTTTTCCTTCATTGCTTCCGAAAGCAAGAACCACTTTTTCATTGTCCATATTTGCCTCTTCCTATAAAATATTAACAAGTGTTATTATACCATTGTTTTGGTGATATTGCAGGGGAGTAAAAAATGAAAAATAATATTGAAAACTTTGTTAAAAGTTTCGGCAAAGTGGATAAAAACGGTTTTTTTAAATTTGAGGGAGAGTTTTACAGATATAAAAAAGAGGCGGATAATTTTGTTTTCTCCAAATTAAAGTGCGAAAATTTTTATGATTTATTTAAGATTGTTGCGGAAAGCAAATTGGATTTATTTATGAAAACGGTTGAGGGATTTATCCACAACACAAACGGCAAACTTACCCCCGTTTTTTCAAGACTCGGACTGCTTGAATCAAAAATAGAGGAAGTTAAGGATTTTCCCGAATTCAGGGGCGGGTACAGGGTTTATGAAAAAATTTTCAATTCCGTAAAAGTGCTTATAGAAATTTACGACTGCATAGGCGATTTTCTTGAAGCATCAACATTTGCAGGCAAGAAACCGATAAATCTCAAAAGATTTTTTGAAGGATACTATCACGCTGTAATAACGGATAGAGAGGTAAAACACAATGTGGTTTTTTCTTTGAATATTTCGGAAAATGCGAATATTACAGTCTTTAACAATGCCTTTGTAAAAACGGTGTATTTTTTGGGCGAATCGGTTTTTGCGCAAATCAGAGGCAAAGAAAAAAGCGTTAAATATGAAATTTCTGCTGACAACACAAATGAAGCGGAATTTATGTCGGATATTTTCCCGTTTGATTTCAATTCCGAAGATTTAGACCCTGCAATGCTTCAATCTTCTATGTATTTTGAGTTTTTCAAAGAAGTGTGCCAAAAAAATGAAATTAATTTTGAAGAATTTGATTCTGGAATAAGGATAAAAATTTAATGTCGTTTACCGAGCAGGATGTTTATTTTATGAAACTTGCCTTTGAAGAGGCCACAAGGGCTTTTGACAGGGACGAAGTGCCAATAGGCGCTGTTGTTGTTTCCGAAAACGGCGTTATTTTGGGAAGGGGATACAACTGCCCCATTTCCTCAAACGACCCTACGGCGCATGCGGAAATTATCGCCATAAGAGAGGCTTCGTCTTATGAAAAAAATTACAGGCTTTTAGGCTCAACATTGTATGTGACCCTTGAACCTTGTCTTATGTGCTACGGCGCTATGGTGCATGCAAGAATTAAAAGGCTTGTTTTCGGCGCGTTTGACAAAAGAAGCGGAATAACGTCTCACCTTGAACTTATTGACAAATTAAACCTTAACCACAAGGTTGAGATAGAAGGCGGGTTGCTTGCGGAAGAATGCGGCAAACTTCTTACCGATTTTTTTGAGTTAAAAAGAAAAATGAAAAAAGAGTCAAAATAGTGTAAAATTTTATCCGTTGCGGAGGGATGCCGGAGTGGTCGAACGGGCCGCACTCGAAATGCGGTGTACCCTCGCTGGTACCCTGGGTTCGAATCCCAGTCCCTCCGCCATTTGCTTAAATAATCTTTCAGCCGAAAAAGTTTCTGTTTTGTGGAAATCTTTAAAACAAAATGCCGTTTAAAAATCCAAAAAATATTCTGTGATAAAAAAATCCTCTCTAAATTCTTATTTTTTTTATAAAATTAAAGTTGATATTTGCTTTGCAATAAATTAGAATAATGAATGAATAGTCATTCAGTAATAATTTTAAGGAGGGCTTATGAATCCTACTGCCGGCGTCGGATATTGGATTTTTCTTGTGGTATTTTTCGGCGGACTGCTTTTCTTCTTTTACGAAATTTGGCAGAAATATCTGCTTTTGAAAGCGGCAAAGCCGGAAAACAGGTTTGACAATGTCGGAGAGAGAATCAAAAGGGTGCTTTTGTTTGCCTTCGGGCAGAAGAGAATTTTAAAAGACCCGCAGACCGGATTGATGCACGCCTTTATCTTCTGGGGTTTCTGCGTTTTGGCTTTAAGAACGATTACTCTCTTCGGTAAAGGCTTTTACCATAAGTTTCTTGACTCTTTCATTCTTTCCCCTGCCGGGCATTACTACCTTGTTTTTAAAGACATTTTTGTAATTCTTGTAATGATAATGATAATCTATGCCGCAATCAGAAGGGCTTTTATTAAGCCTAAAAGGCTTGACCCCTCTTGGGAAGCCTACCTGATTTTGGGTTTCATCTTTATCCTTTTGGTTACCGATATGATTATGGACGGGGTAGAGTATCACTACAATCCCGCAGCTGTTGCTTTTCTTGGAAAATGGATGTCAAACTATGTTTCGGCATCCCCCGTTGTTTACAACACCGCTTGGTGGATTCACATTATTACCTTGCTTCTCTTTTTGAACGAACTTCCAAGAGGAAAGCATTTTCACGTTATTACCGCAATTCCCAACGTTTACTTTCAGAAACTTGAACCTAAGGGCAAACTGAAAACAATTGAAAATTTGGAAGAATTGTTTGATTCGGATGACGACGACATTCCCGTGGGAATTTCAAAAATCACGGATTTTACTTGGAAGCAGTATCTTGATTTGTACACATGTACCGAATGCGGAAGATGTCATGAATTTTGCCCCACCTTTTTAACCGAAAAACCTCTCTCGCCGAAAAGGCTTAACGACAAGTTGAAACACTTTCTCTACGACCATCAGAAAGAGATTATCGCAGGCAAGGGAGAGGAACTTGAACCTGTTGTCAGGAATGTTGTTTCAA
>Ga0256835_1001181_pt1 | contig 16144 bp, 5 predicted proteins | sample PIR30metaG_FD_185972 | JGI IMG/M metagenome (GOLD analysis project Ga0256835, IMG submission 185972) | Hydrothermal vent microbial communities from East Pacific Rise, Pacific Ocean - PIR-30 | ecosystem: Environmental > Aquatic > Marine > Hydrothermal vents | place: Pacific Ocean: East Pacific...
TTTTGGAAAAGCCTATATGTCCAAACCCGGAGGCGATAAAATAGGACGCCGGCGCTTGGATACGCATTTTGAAGGTTTTATGAAATTAGGTGCCCGCTTGGATTTTGATACCGAGAAACATTTTTTTGGCGTAATAGCCGACAAACTTACCGGTGCCGATATGTTGTTGGACGAAGCTTCGGTAACCGGAACGGCCAATATTATTTTGGCTGCTGTATTAGCAGAAGGTACCACTACCATCTACAATGCTGCTTGTGAACCTTATATTCAACAACTCAGTAAAATGCTCAACCGCATGGGTGCCAAAATTTCCGGTGTAGGTTCTAATTTGCTTCGCATAGAAGGTGTAAAAAAACTATCCGGAACAACACATTGCATTCTTCCCGATATGATTGAAATAGGCAGTTGGATAGGTTTGGCTGCCATTACCCAATCTGAAATCACGATAAAAAATGTCAGTTGGGAAAATCTCGGTCAGATTCCTCGTGTTTTTAAAAAACTGGGAATAGAATTGCATCGTCAAAATGATGATATTTATATTCCGACACAAGAGAATTACCGGATTCAAAATTTTATGGATGGATCAATTTTAACAGTAGCGGATGCCCCTTGGCCCGGATTCACCCCCGATTTGTTGAGTATCGTTTTGGTAACGGCTACACAAGCCGAAGGGGTAGTTTTGATTCACCAAAAAATGTTTGAAAGTCGCCTGTTTTTTGTTGATAAACTCATCGATATGGGGGCGCAAATCATATTGAACGATCCGCATAGAGCCACCGTAATAGGCTTAAATCGCAAAACTCCTTTGCGTGCCACAACCATGAGTTCTCCTGACATCCGTGCAGGTATATCCTTGTTGATAGCTGCTTTGTCTGCTGATGGTAAAAGTGTCATTCACAATATTGAGCAAATTGACAGAGGATATGAAGCTATTGATGAAAAACTCAATAAATTGGGAGCCCGTATCGAACGTGTAAAATAATAAATATCCTGTCATGCCTGTTAACTACCGGTTGTAAAAAGAGGAAAGTTCTCCGGATTATAACCCTATTAATCACATATTTATATGAAAGTCAACCTGAAAGAAACGCTTGCTTGGAAAAAACTAACAGCTTATTTTTTACAAATTAAAGATAAACGAATAACGGACTATTTTGAGGATGAGGAAAGAATGCAAAAATTTTCTTTTGATTTTAATGGAATTTACTTCGATTTTTCCAAGCATAGATGGAATCAATCATTGTTGAATCATTTTGTCGATTTGGCAGATGAGATGGATTTGGCGGATGCTATTCAACAAATGTTTGCCGGTAATAAGATCAATATAACCGAAAACAGGGCTGTTTTGCATACGGCTTTGCGTCAAATGAACGATGAACCGGTTATGGTTGATGGGACAGATGTAATTCCCTTGATAAGAGATGCTCAAAAAAGAATTAAATCTTTTGCCGGACAGATAATTTCAGGTCAATGGAAAGGAGTAACCGGTAAAAGTATTACCGACGTAGTTAATATTGGTATCGGTGGTTCGGATTTGGGCCCCAAAATGATGGTAGAGGCACTCAGTTCATATAAAAATCATTTAAACATACATTTTCTTTCTAATGTTGACCCTTTTCAACTCGATGAAATTTTGCAAAAAATTGATTTGGAAACTACTTTGTTTATCATTGTTTCCAAATCCTTTTCTACTCAAGAAACCCTGACTAACGCTAAGAATATACAGCAATTATATATTGATAAATATGGAAAATCATCCGTTCAAAATCATTTTGCTACGGTTAGTACACAGATAAATGCCGCTCAATCCTTTGGAATTCATCCCGATAATGTGTTTCCGATGTGGGATTGGGTGGGAGGTAGATTTTCTTTATGGAGTCCTGCCGGTATATCTATAGCTTTGGCCTTGGGGTATGATAATTTTGAAAAAATCTTACAAGGGGCTCACCGGATGGATTTGCATTTTAAAAATGCTTCTTTTGATCAAAATTTACCGGTATTGTTGGCTTTTTTAACACTTTTGTATAATAATCTATACGGTTTTCAAACCGAGACTTATATTCCTTATGCCGAAAAATTGAAATATCTACCGGCTTATTTACAACAACTTTTTATGGAAAGCACCGGAAAGTCTGTAAATTTGAATAATGAACCGGTAACATGGCAAACCGGTAATATTGTATGGGGTAATACCGGTACCAATGCTCAACATTCTTTCTTTCAGTTATTACACCAAGGTACCAAGATTGTTCCTGTTCATTTTATGGCCGAAAAAAATAATACTACTACTGAATTTAAACAAAATCACCGTATTCTCTTGGCTCATATGCTGGCCCAATCCGAAGCTTTGATGACAGGTGAAAAAAACGCCATTCCTTATAAAAATTTTAAAGGGAACCGTCCTTCTTCTGTGATTTTGTTGGATGAAATTAATCCGGAATCTATCGGAAGTTTGGTGGCTCTTTACGAGCACAAAGTTTTTACCGAAGCTTGGTTGTGGCAAATTAATGCTTTTGACCAATTTGGCGTGGAATTAGGGAAAAAATTAGCCGGTAAAATTTTGGAAGAACTCCATATGTCCGGAGAGGATCATCATGATGTATCAACCCGCGAATTGATAAAACGAATCCAATAAAAAAAGCGATTACCGGTTAAAGTAATCGCCAAAAATATTTAAAAAAAATAAGCTTAATGAGTTTTTCTCAATTTTGATTGCCAGAAATATACAATTAAACCGGCCAAAAATAAAGGGATTGTATATTGATCAACAGGTAATGCCGGTGGTGGGCCAAAACCTCCCGGGGCTGGAGGATTTCCTCCCCCTGCGAAAACATTGATAACCGGTATTAAAATAAGTAATATTAAAACAATTCTTTTCATAATTATGAACTTAAATAGTAAGCAAATATAAATATTATTTGTTAAATAAAAAAATTATGTTAATTTTTTTATTCAAATGTTTTATATTTTGTGGACCCAGCTGGGCTCGAACCAGCGACCCCCTGATTATGAGTCAGGTGCTACTAACCAACTGAGCTATGGGTCCTTTGCATTTTGCAACTGCAAATATATAACTTTTTGATGATTGGGAAAAACAAAATTATTTAATTTTTATGTTTTTTTTTGAAAGCATCTGAAATCAGATGTTTTTTAGCATAAAACACCTATTCATTTAAAGATAATCCACAAGCATAGCAGTATTTTGCATTGTCGTGATGTCCCGTAGCGTGACAATGGGGGCAAACTTGTGTATTGTGATGAATCTTTTTTTCTTTATGCCGTGAATATTCTGCCGATACAATCCCGGTAGGAACTGCTAATATCCCATATCCTAAAATCATAATAATTGAAGCGATAAATTGTCCCAACGGTGTTACAGGTGCGATATCTCCATATCCAACTGTTGTTAAAGTGACAATTGCCCAATACATACTCTTGGGAATATTGTCAAATCCGCTGCCATGTTGATATTCTACCAAATACATAATAGTTCCCAAAATTATAGTTAGGATTAATACGGCTAACAAAAATACTGATATTTTTGCCCGGCTGGCTTTTAAAGCTTTCATTAAACCTTGTGATTCACCCACAAAAGGTGATAGTTTTAATATTCTAAAAACTCGTAATAAACGTAGAGCTCTTAACGCTATAAGAATATTTGCGCCGGCAAATATTAATGACAAATATTTGGGAATAGTAGATAGAAAATCTATTATTCCATAAAAACTAAAGATATATGCAGAAGCTTTTTTAATAGTCCATACCCGTAATATGTATTCAATGCTGAATAATATGGTGATAACCCATTCGGCTATATTGAAATAAAAACCGTATTTGGCATGAAGGCTTTCTACGGTTTCCAGCATAACAACAATAATACTGATAAGTATAAGAATGAGTAGCATTACATCAAACCATTTGCCGGCAGGAGTATCTGCCTCATAGATGATTTCGTATAATTTTTGCCGGATATTTGGATTGCGGTTTTTGTCGGATTTATACATTATATATATATAGGCTTATTTTTGCTTTAAAGATACAAAAATTATATATAAGGAATTGTGTTTTTAGTTAAAAAAAACAAACGGTTTGCTTATTTGAGCAAACCGTTTGGTGAATTCGAAATTTACAATTTATGAAACTTGAATTTTCTTAACTTTCTTTTGTTCTTCTTCTCTTTTAGGAATTTTTATACTCAAAACACCGTTTTGATAAGTGGCTTTGATTTTTTCAGTATCGAAGATTTTTTCAGGAACCGTAAAGGAACGTTGGAAATTTTCGTATCCGAATTCTTTTTTTACATAATTGGTACCTTCTTCCATTTTTTCTATTTCTTTATGAGCAGAAATAGTTAAAGTGTTGTCTTCTACACTAATTTCAAAATCTTTTTTACTCAATCCGGGTGCTGCTACATCTATAATGACAGCATCACTGCTTTCTTTGATATTTACTGACGGAACAACATCAGTGTGTTTGTTATCTAATTTCGATAATTGATTGGTGAAAAAATCATCAAAGAAAGATAAAATCGGATCGTTTATGGTTTTTCTAACTGCTGGTTTCATAATTTATCAATTTTTATGGGTTAAACGCAATAAATATCTATCAAATTAAATACCATTGCCTTTTTTGGGGGTTTTTACTGTACATTTTGTCAGAAATACTGTCATTTTTGCGGATTTTCATGTAAAAATTACACATCCGTTGAAAATATAATAATTTTGCCTTTTTGTTAATGATAAAAGAAAATGCTTATAAATGCTTGTAAACTAACATTTTATGTTGTAAAATTACAATTTTCGTTAAAAATACAATCTCAAAAAACTAATTTAAATTTTCAATATTTGAAAAAAAACTGCAGATATTTCAATAATTGTCAAAAAACACTTGCAATAAGAAAATTAATTCATATATTTGTACTGTTAACCTTTAAATATAATTAATATGATACAAAAATACCCTTTCCTATTTTATTTTTCCTTATTTAACAATAGATAGTTAATAAAACTACAAAGATTGCGTAGTCTTTTGTTCCGAAATGAATATTTCGGAACAAAAACTGCGTGGTAATGCTTATTTTATACCTATATTCCGTATAAAATTTAAAATATTAAAAAGAATACTGACAAATTATCACTAAAATAATAAAAATAATAATAATATGAAAAAAAGAAGAAGAATTACGCATTTGTGGATGTTATTCTTGTTTGTAAATTTATTTATAGCAGGAAATAATTACATCTACGCGCAAGATACTGACGGCGATGGTGTCGCTGACAGTATTGATTTGGACGATGACAATGACGGTATCCTCGATTCAGATGAGGGTTTTGTGTCGTGTCCGCAAAATCAAAACGGATATAATGAGTTTCTTCTGCAAGCAGCTTATCACGCAACAATTATACAAACTGCTGATGATTGGCTGGTAGCTGGAGAAAATCTGGATGGATCAAACCATCATCAGTTAACTTTTGATTATATGTCCAACATATATACTTATCCGGCTGGTGCAACACCTCTAAAAGTTGCCATTGGAGGAATTTCTAAATTAATAGTCCTTTTTGACAATGGTGATTTTTATGATGTAGGAAGAAGTAACAACAATGGTGGTTCTCATCCCATTGGTATCGTATTACCTACAACAGTTGCGTCAGGTAACAATTGGGGACAATCTAATTTAGCATTGCCTGCCGGTGTATCTGCACAAGATGTTAAAATAATGCGTGCTTCCGGAAGTATGTTGCTGATTGTTACAAATTCTGGCGAGCTTTATGTAACTGGAAGTAGAGTTAATAGCCACTTAGATCCGTCTTTTAGTACTACTGCTTTTAATCATGTAAATATGCCGGCAGGTGTTACAGTAAAAGACGCGCAACCTGCTGAAAAAACTATGTTGATTTTAGGTAGTGATAATAACCTATATATATATGGTCAAACTACTTTTAAAGGAGATGGTTCATCTGCAGCTGCTGTAACAGGTACCGCTCAAATGATGACCCAACCGGCGATGACCGGTAATATGGTACAATTTGAAGTAGGTAACTTAGGTGCTTATTATGTCTTGGATAGTGATGGAAAGATTTATGTAATGGGAGAAAATTCCAATGGACAGTTGGGTATAGGTAATACAACCGATCAAACTACCTGGACTGAAATACCGGGAGTTACAGGAGCTAAATATATTTCTGCAATCAGAAACAGTAATACATACAATGGGGCAGGATTCTCTGCCGGTTTTATCGGATCGGATGATAAAGTTTATCTTTTTGGACGAAACAGCAGCAATAGTCTTACTAATGCTGCTGCTTCTGTTCAAACCACTCCGGTTTTAGCTGCCGGTGTCAATCACGATGCTGTTATGCTAAAATTAGGTGGACATATTACTCCTTATATATCTAATGAACCCGGAATTTATAACACCGGGCATAATCAAGGGGGTGGTTTTGGTGATGGAACAACAGCAAATAGAAACAAATATTCTGGCACCTTGCTCGATAATATTGTACCGGGCGTACAAATTTGTGTAGGTGACCTTACACAAGATACAGATAATGACGGTATTCCTGATCATCTCGATACTGATGCGGATGGTGACGGTTGTTTCGATGCCTTGGAAGGCGCCGGAACTTTTACTGCTTCAGATGTGGATGCCAACGGTCATTTAACCGGAGGTGTAGATGCCAACGGTGTGCCTACCGTAGCCAATGGCGGACAAAATACAGCCCCGGCGGTAACGGACTCTTCCGATCATACGGCTTGTCCGGTAGATACGGATGGGGATGGAATTAATAATGATGTTGATTTGGATGACGACAATGACGGTATCCTTGATACGGATGAAGCCTTAGATTGTACGATATTGCCCGATCCTTCTTTTGGTTCTGCACAAGGACCAACAGGAATTGCAGGGGCTAATCCCAATAATCCTCATCAAGGAGATCAATTCTTATATTCGAATGTATATACCGGTGTAGATGCTATTGTTACCATTGAAGAGGAAGCCGGTGGTTCGGATATGCAAACATTAGATATCACCAATATGGGAGAAGATGCTTATCTGCAACCCAAAGTAGCTCATCAAGTAGGTGGTTATGTGCAAATATCCATTCAATATGTACTACATGGAACAACTACTCCAATTTCACCCGATACTTTTTTTGTAACTGCTACCGATAATGACGGTGGTGAAATCGTAGGTTTTGATGATAGTGTAGCCATGAGTACTCATGTAGACACGCCTACCAATGAAACCGAAATTAACCAATGGTCCGGTTATACAACTTATCAAGGAAGTGGTAGCCAAGGAGGAATCGGTAACAGCCCCAAATGGGAAGTCACAGCGGTATATGTCAATACAAGCATTATTCGTTATCGCTTGGCTTCAGGTTCTGCGGCAACCCGTTATCACGCTTTGATAGCGGCTCCTTGTCGTATGCAAAATAATTTCCAGAATCCGCCGGTATTGTTAGACGAAGCGGATACTGATCACGACGGAACTCCTGATTATATGGATACCGATTCTGACGGCGATGGCTGTTACGATGCTATTGAAGCAGGTGGACATTTTTCTGCATCAGATGTAGATGCTAATGGTCATTTAACCGGTAGTGTAGATGCCAATGGTGTACCTAGCGTAGCCAATGGTGGTCAACCTGATGCTGATGCCGTAACCAATGCTTTGGACTCTTGGGCTTGTTCATTAGATACTGATGGAGACGGCATTCCCAATTACGTAGATTTAGATGATGATAATGACGGACTGCCCGATATGATAGAAGATTGTGAAGCCTACGAATCACAAAATGCTGATGGACCTTGGGTGGGACAGACTTCAACGGCCAATCTAACTGTAACTACCAATATGACATATGATGCTAGTTACAATACGCATCCTACAATCTATAATCAATTCCCTTATCATACAACTAATTTACTTAAAACAACAGGTGGACCCAAAAGTGTTGTTTGGGAATTTGATACACCGGTACCGGTGAACGAATTAAGTATATGGATTGTAGATGTAAATAATGTGGTGTTTGATGCAAGCATTAGTGTAACCGGAGGAACCGCCGATTTAACCGATTTCTTTGACTATCAGGCTTTGGTCGGTTCGCATTTGACTTTGGATATAAATCCGGCAGATCATCATGCAGGAGATTTGAGTGTGCCGGTTACCGGAACTTATACAAGTGCATTCCATGGTTTAACAGACCGAACCGTTCAACGCATAGAAATTCAAGTCTATGCACAAAAAAATAATGATTTTGTTTCCTATAGATTATATGGTAAAAAAATCTGTGACCCCGATGGAGACGGATTAGCCAATATGGTCGATTTAGATTCTGATAACGATGGAATAGCCGATGTAATCGAAGCCGGTGGTGCCGATACAGACCACGACGGAATTATCGATAGTTTTACTGATGTAGATTATGACGGATTGAATGATGCACAAGATAATTTAGATAATCACGGAACCAATGAAGTAACCAACGGAACACCTCTTGCCGACCCGGATACAGATAATGATGGAAATAAAGACCGGGTGGATACGGACTCTGATGCTGATGGCTGTTCTGATGCCAATGAAGCTTACGGAGCCAGTACCTATGATGGTGGAGATAATGAATATTACGGAACCGGTAATCCGCCTGCAACCGATGCCAATGGTTTGGTAACAGCTGCCGCGTATGATACAGGAGCAGTTGCTGCTGTTACCGATAGTACTGATACAACAGCTTGTCAGGCAGATACCGATGGTGACGGCGTAGCCGATAGTGCTGATTTGGATAATGATAATGATGGAATTCCCGATGTGGATGAAGCTTTAAAATGTAATCTATTGCCTGATCCTTCCTTTGGAACGACACAAGGGCCAACAGGTATTGGTTCAGCCGATCCCAATAGCCCTCATCAAGGAGATCAATTCTTGTATACCAATGTATATCCCGGTGTAGATGCTATTGTTACCATTGAAGAGGAAGCCGCTGGTTCTGATATAAAAACATTGGATATCACCACTATGGGGCAAGATGCTTATCTCCAACCCAAAGTAGATCATCAAGTAGGTGGTTATGTACAAATAGCTATTCAATATGTTAATCACGGTACTACTGATCCTATTGAGCCCGATACTTTCTTTGTAACCGCTACCGATAATGATGGTGGCGAAATCGTTGGTTTTGATGATAGCGTAGCTATGAGTGTATATGTAGATACGCCTACTAATGAAAGTGAAATCAATCAATGGCCCGGTTATACCACTTACCAAGGAAGTGGTAGCCAAGCCGGTATTGGTAACAGCCCCAAATGGGAAGTCACAGCGGTATATGTTAATACCAGTGTGATTCGTTATCGCTTGGCTTCAGGTTCTGCGGCAACCCGTTATCACGCTTTGATAGCGGCTCCTTGTCGTATGCAAAATAATTTTGCAACACCTCCGGTTTTATTGGATGAAGCCGATACCGATCACGACGGCGTGCCGGATTATTTGGATTTGGACGCCGATAATGATGGTATTTACGATATCGTTGAAGCCGGTAATGCTGCTAGTGATACTAATGGTGATGGACGTACAGATAACGCCGTTGGAAATAACGGTTTAGATGATAATTTAGAAAATAATGATACAGCTTCGGCTACTATTAATTATACTATTCCTGATACGGATGCTGATAATGCACCTGATTTTCTCGATACTGATTCGGATGACGATGGATGTGTAGATCCCAATGAAGCTTACACCAGTTCAGCTGCCGATGCTGATGGCAATGGACATTATGGCACAGGTAATCCGCCTGCCGTAGATACCAATGGTTTGGTAACTGCCGCACCTTACAATACAGGAGCAGTAGCTGCTGTTACCAATAATATGATAATAGGTGGTTGTGACGATGGTGACGGAGTTCCGGCAAGTGTTGAAAATGCAGGCCCCAATAACGGAGATGCTAACGGAGACGGTATTCTCGATTCTCAACAACCCAATGTAGCTTCTTTACCTGATGCATCAGGTAATTTAACTTATGTGGTACTGGAAGTTACAACCAATACTTGTAACCAAATTTCGCATATTAGCGCTCTTTCTGAGCAAGATATTGCTTCAAACGGAGGCGCTTTAGATCCCGCTTATGACTATCCGGTAGGTTTGATAGATTTTACCTTGGCTTGTGGAAATCCGGGACAAAATGCCGGTATCAAATATTACTGGTACGGAATGCCTCAAATTACCCAATTTAGAAAATATGGAACTACGGCACCCGGACAAAATGATTATGATTATAGAGATTATACGGTAAATATATCTACCGAAACCATCGCTGGGGTTACCGTGCCGGTTACTACTTATAGCTTGACTGATAACCAACCCGGTGATGAGTCGGCAAATAGTGCCGAAATTATCGACCCTGCAGGCCCTCCGGGATTATCACTTATAAATGCAAATGATGATGAGTTTACTACCGTAGAAGAACAAACTGTAACGGGTAACGTAATTACAGATGATAACGGCCATGGCGCTGACCAATATGGTAATTCCATTACCTCAGCCACTGTTGATTTAGATGGTGACGGTACAGCGGATAACCTTCCGCTTGGAACCCAAACTCAAATTAACGATGCCAATGGTAATGCCATAGGAACTGTTCAGTTAGATTCTAATGGAGATATTACTTTCACGCCGGCACCCGGATTTTTAGGTACCGTACCGGTAATTGAATATACTTTAACAGATGGTGCGGATACAGATACTGCCAATGTATATATTACGGTATTGTCCGATGCCGATGGTGACGGAATTGCCGATGTGTCTGATCTTGACGATGATAATGATGGTATTCCTGACGATGAGGAAATTACTTGTTCAGATACAGAACAAGCAGATTTTGCTTCATACAACGGACAAACTACGGCTGATACCCGTGATGGTAATTTAAAAATAGGTAATGCTGTATTTTATACAAACCATATTACTTATGGAAATGCCCAGATAAATACTGATGAAATTACCGATCATCATTTTGCGGGTGAATATGGAATTCGTATTGGACACCCTACAGGTACAACCCAAAATATCAATAACAGAATAGAAACGGTTTATACCTTTACGGATGCGATTAAGGATTTAACTTTCCGTATCAATGATATTGATTTAGGGGACCATGTGGTGGTAGAAGTATATGATGACCAAGGCAATCAAATCAATATCACCAGTGCAGAATATTCATTATATTCTCCTACTGTAGTGCATGTTAATGGAAATGAATTTTATGCCGGTGATGACGCTACTAATGATAGTGCTCCAAGTGATACCAGAAAAGGAACTGTTGACTTTAATTTTGTCGGTAGAAAAGTTTCCAAAGTTATTCTAAAATATTTTGATACAAATTCTTCCGGAACGGTTACTTATGCCGAGTTCTACGGAACTGTTTGTGATACTGACAATGATGGAATTCTTGATTATTTGGATATCGATTCCGACAATGACGGTATTACCGATTTATCGGAAAGCGGACAAGACCCTTCAACTGTTGACACAAATAATGATGGGGTATTAGACAGTACTACAGATGCCGATCATGACGGTTTGATGGATACAGCTGATGTTGATGATCATGATCCGGATTCAGAAGGCACTGTTTCGCCACCTGATAGCGATAATGATGGACATGCTGATTTCTTGGATACAGATTCAGATAATGACGGTTGTTCCGATGCCAATGAAGCCTATAACGACACCAATGCTGACGGCGGAGACGGAGAACAATACGGAACAGGTAATCCGCCTGCGACCAATGCAGATGGTACGGTAACAGCAGCAGCTTATAATTATACAGCTTCTAATTTGGCCAATGCTTATAATCCCGGCGTTGCTATAGCTTGTTTTCCGCCTCCAACTCCAGTTGATACTGATAATGACGGTATTCCTGATATTACTGATTTGGATGACGATAATGACGGTATCCTTGACGATGATGAGGTGAACTGTACCAATCAGTTAAAAGCTGATTTTGCAGCTTATCACGATCAACCCGGCGTCAATGTAAATGACGGTAATTTGAAAATTGGAAATTCTGTTTTTTATGTGTCAAGCCAAACCTATGGTGATGCGCAAATAGATTCCTATACTATATCCGATGCGCATGCTACCGGTCAAGACGGTTTACGGGTAGGACACCCTGATGGTGGAAACACTGCTACTGAAAATAACAGAATAGAAACAACTTTTACCTTTACCGATTTATTGCGCAATCCTAAGTTTAGAATTAATGATATTGATTTCGGTGACCATGTAAGAGTGGAAGTTTACGATGAAAGTAATAATATTATTCCTATTACAAATACGATTTATACTTTGTATAATCCTACCGTAGTGCAAGTAAGTGGAAATGAATTTTATGCAGCAGACCTTGACGCTTCACCTAACAATTCGACAAAAGGTACGGTAGATTTTAACTTCAATGGATATAAAGTATCAAAAGTTATTTTCAAATATTGGGATACTGATCATGGAGGAACGGTAACTTACACAGAATTTTGGGGTACGGTATGTGATACCGATGGAGACGGAATCCCCGATTATTTGGATTTAGACTCTGACAACGATGGTATCTCTGACCTTTACGAAAGCGGACAAGATGCTTCAAACGTAGATAGCAATAATAATGGTATGCTAGACGATATGGAAGGAGGAGCTCCAAACGATGCCGATAATAACGGTGTTTCAGATAATGTAGATGCTACTCCGGTTACTCCGATTAATTCCGATAACGACAGTACTCCTGATTATTTAGATTTGGATTCTGATAACGATGGAATTCCGGATGCTGTTGAAGCACAACCTACTGCCAATTATACTACCAATGCAGGTAATGACGGCGATGTATCTGACGATGTAGATGCCAATGGTGTACCTCCTTATGGATTAGTAATACCTCAAAATACCGATGGAACAGATACGCCGGATTATATAGATACGGATTCGGATAATGATGGCGATTTTGATATCGAAGAATCTGGCTTGACAACCAACGGTACCGATGCTAATAATGACGGTATGATAGATACCATTACCGATGCCAATAATGACGGAGCCGATGACGGAGTAAATACTTCTTATCAAGACCCTGATGGTAGTGTGAATGACCCGATTAATGATTTGCAAAATACGGATTCGGATAACAGTGATGCCGATTACCGTTCTACAAATAACCAACCTCCGGTAGCTGAAGATGATTTATTCTCAGGAGTGGAAAATACAACACTTACCGGAAATATCATTACAGCAGATAATGGCAATGGTGCAGATTCTGATCCTGATGTCGGTGATACATTAACTGTACAAGACTTTACAGTCAATGGTACAACTTATACAGTTCCCGCAGGAGGCAATATTACAGTTAACTTGACCGAAGGTGATTTAACTATCAATTCAGACGGCAGTATAACATTTGTTCCCGCAACTGATTTCACAGGAAATGTGCCTCAAGTTACTTATACTTTAAGCGATGGTAACGGCGGTACCGATACCGCAACGGTTGATATTTATATCCAACCCGATAATGACGCGGATGGTATTGCCGATATCAATGATTTAGACGATGATAACGATGGTCTTCCGGATGTAGAAGAAGATTGTGAACCATATATTGCACAAAATGCTGATGGTGCTTGGGTAGGTGAGACAGTTGCTAACCTAACTGTTACACATGCAGGATCAGGTTATCATACTTATACTGATACAGGTGTCATTGGTGGACAATATAATTATCAATTGCTAGATGGAGTTCTTAATACAACTGGAAATACACCTTATTCGGTTGTGTACGATTTTAGTGTACCTGTGAAAGCCAGTGAAATTGGATTTATGATTATTGATGTGGATAATAAACCTTACTCATCAGTAATATCTGTTTCTGGTGGTACAGCTACAATTGCTGATTTCATAGATTATCCTCATACAATAGGAACTACCGAAATGGATTTGCTAGATTATAATGCAACTAATGGACAAACTCAATATCCTCCTGCAGAAGCAAATATGCAAAGTAGAGGACTGTTTTTAATTGGTGTAACGGATAGAACCCTTACTCATATAGAAATAAATGTTCCTCATCATTTCCATAATGATTATATTATTTATGCATTATTTGGTAAAAAAGTTTGTGATACAGACGGAGATGGATTGCCAAATGTTGTAGACATCGACTCCGACAACGATGGTATCACCGACTTGGTAGAAAGCGGTCAAGATCCTTCAGCAGTCGATACCAATAATGATGGTGTATTAGATAGCACTACGGATAACGACAATGACGGTTTGATGGATACAGCAGATCAAGACGATACCGATTCTGCTTCACCTGGAACAGTTACAGCTATTGACACCGACGGTGATGGCTTAAATGACCAAATAGACATCGATGCCGACAACGACGGTATTCCGGATAATATCGAAAGTCAACCCACCTCAGGTTATACGCCTCCTACCGGAACCGATACCGATGGTGACGGCTTAGACGATGCATACGATCCGGATAATGGAGGTACAGGTATTACCCCTGAAGATACAGATGGTGATGCAACTTCTGATTATTTAGATAGTGACAGTGATGATGACGGTATTCTGGATATTGTTGAAAACGGTGATACGGATAACGATTTATCCGGTAATGATACAGATGGAGACGGATTAGACGACAACTTTGACGATGTGGACGGTGCCGGAAATACCGGAGCACCCAACAATGTCAATGACGGCATCAATCCCCCGAACGCTTCCAATTTAGGAGATGAAGACAATGATTTTGGAAGTGGAGGAGATGTAGATTACAGAGATATATTTGACTCTGATAACGATGGCGTAGCCGATAATGTTGATTTAGACGACGACAACGATGGTATTCCCGATACAGAAGAAAATATATGTATCTCTAATTTTGATACCCAGCAGGTTGATGCTAATACTTCAGTTTCAATTACTAATGATGTAGAAACTATTATGTACACAGCATCTAATAACGTAGATTATTTTGTTCCATTTCAGGTTTTTGGAAAAAATGGGCTTTATCCACATGATACACCTACTGGATCAACAAATATTTTAACATATGAATTTTCTCCTCATGTAATTAATGTGGTGTATAGAGTATCAGATTTAGATGCCAAAGAGTTAGTTAAAATAAATGTATATGATAAAGATAATAATCGCATTTCTAATTTGATTTCATATGTTTCAGCTGTTGTGCATACTGCTAATAATCATTCCAATATTAGTTATGATGCTAATTATGGACTAATTTTGGATGGGCAAACAGCAATTAATGAACCAGATGAGCAAAATTATATAGAGTTATTATTACCTTTTGAAGTTTCTAAGATAACAGCATCTTTTACGCAACGTAGTACAGATACATATCCTTCTCCGAGTTACACTATCATGTCTGCTTGTGCAGTTATAGATACTGATAACGATGGTATTCCTAATTATCTGGATTTAGACAGTGACAACGACGGTATCCCCGACGTAACCGAAGCCGGCGGCGACGATCCCGACGGAGACGGAATCATCGGCACCGGCCCTATAAATGACAATGACGGAGACGGACTCAGCGATATAGCCGATCCGGATGACGGAGGAACCGCTTTACCGAATCCCGACACCGACAACGACGGTATCCCCGACACCCAAGACTTAGACAGTGACAACGACGGTATAGCCGACGTAGTAGAAGCCGGCGGTGACGATCCGGACGGAGACGGCCATATCGGTACCGGCCCTATCACAGATAACGATGGCGATGGATTTGACGACAGCGTTGACGCAGACGACAACACCACAGCCTTACCCGGTGATGGCGGTACGCCGTTAGACAACCCCGACACCGATAATGACGGAATAGACGACCGGTTAGACTTAGACAGTGACAACGATGGCATCCAAGATGTAATCGAAGCAGGCGGCGACGATCCCGACGGAGATGGCGTAATTGGCAACGGCCCGATTACCGATACCGACGGCGACGGATTCAGTGATATTACCGACACGGATGACGACACCCAACCGGGCACAGGTGACGGCGGCACCGCCTTAACCGATCCCGACACGGACAACGACGGCCATCCGGACCGATTAGACTTAGACAGTGAT
>Ga0256835_1001182_pt1 | contig 16141 bp, 14 predicted proteins | sample PIR30metaG_FD_185972 | JGI IMG/M metagenome (GOLD analysis project Ga0256835, IMG submission 185972) | Hydrothermal vent microbial communities from East Pacific Rise, Pacific Ocean - PIR-30 | ecosystem: Environmental > Aquatic > Marine > Hydrothermal vents | place: Pacific Ocean: East Pacific...
CTGGGCCATGCCAAGGACCTGGAACAACTAGCCAAAATCCTCAACAGCCGTTCTTGAAGGGGGCTGGATTACCTGCTTTTCTTTTCGCAAAAATGTATTGGGCCTTTTTGAGGGCCTCCAGGTCATCAACACCCATGACTTCGATTTCGTCTTGGGCGAGTATGTAACCCGGAGGGATTCCGTCCCTAGCCATGAGTTCTACCAGATCAGTGATAAAATACTCAGGGAAGGTCTTCCATACCCCATTTACCTGCTTTGTAACTTGGTGGGCTGATGTGCGAAGAAGCGGGAGGTAGCAAAAAAGGGCATCCCGCTTGATGGAGTAAATACCAGAATTACAAACAGAGAGATGCTTCATCTGCTCCTGGTCATAATCCTTCCAATATTTCCATTCAACTATTTTTCTTACCCGTGGGCCCTGCGTTTCAAGGAGTCCATATTGTCTTCTCTCATTGGTCTTGAAACCCAAAACCACCATAGGCCACTCATCCAAGGCTTCTATTAGCTGTAAATAGGTCTGCCTCCTGACAAAAGGGACATCTCCCATGGTGATAATAAGCCTCTCCCAATCCAAACGCTCAAGCAGGGAACTGGCTGCCAATAACGCTCCCCCTGTGCCGTCCAGCACAGGCTGCTCCACGAACAACAGCCCGAATTTAGCGGCACAGGAGATTACATCCTCTTTTCTATGGTGCACTACTGCGATACGGTGGCCTTGTGGCAAGTTTTGCACGATGTTTTCCAAAATGGTATGGGTCCCTCGATAGGGGCCGTTTTGAGGGATCAGGGGCAGAAGGGCCTTGTTTCCATCATAATCCTTCATGCGGCTTCCTCTGCCCGCAGCCAATATCAAGGATGTGACAGGAGAGCCAGGCTCCAGGTGCTGTTTCCTTTGCTCCCCCCTTTGTTTCATGTTATTCACTTTTTTCATTCCATGCCCTCCGACCTGTCAAACCAGCAATTAACAGGTCACGCCACTTTCACAGATCATTTTTGTGGCTGCTCCGAGGAGCTGGGAGACAAAGGCGGTGTCATTTATGTGGTATTCTGATTCCATAAGCTCAATGTGGGGAGGAAGAGAACTTTTCAGTTCCTCGCTAAAGGCATGCCTTGCCCCTTTGTCTTCCAGTGGGCCGTTAGGGCTGTCGAAGGCAGAGAATCCTCCAAGGGGTATTACAAAGGCAACCGGCCCTCGGGCCCTCTTGGCCATATCTGCCAATAGGCGGGCCAATTCTTTCATTTCCTCTGCAGAGGCCCTTACCACCGTAATAGCGGAATTGTGAATGTGAAAGGGCCTGCCTGGAAAACGCTTTTTTGCGCTCTCTAGAGGTCCTGTCACAAGGAAATCTATATTGCCTGGCACAAGTATGGCGGGAACCCCTTTCTCAAGGGCTGCCATCGCCCTATTAGGCCCTGCATCATAATCCCCTCCAAATCTGTGATCTGCCAGCTCATGCAAAGAAATCTCCAGTACTAATTTGACATCCTGTTCTTGGATAAATTCATCCATTGCTTGCCCACCAGATCCCACGGTGTGGAAGGTGACCACTTCGTTTCCTTCTTGCTCAAGTTCCTCCCTAACAAGCGACACACACCTCTCAGTAGTACCAAGTGTGGATATGGCAACAGTAGGGATATTGCCGGGAGTTTGAAGATGTTGTTTGGCCCTTTTGCCTGTCACCATGCCCGCAAGGGCCAATGCCCCGTTTGTGAGAACAGATCTTGTAATCTTGTTAAGGCCTGCCAGATCGCATACTGAATGGAGCATGAGGATATCTTTCGTCCCAACGAATGGGCGGGTATTCCGGGAGGCCATGGTGGTGACCATTACCTTTGGGAAACCGAGGGGCAGGGCCCTCATCACGGCGGTGCCAAGGGTCGTGCCCATAGATCCCCCTAACCCGATAACTCCCTCGATCTTTCCTTCATCAATCAAAGCCTGGGCAAGCTTTACGGCCCCCCTGATCATGGTATTAAGGGCAACCCCTTCCCCTCTTATTCCCTGAACCTCAGCAATGCTTGTACCTGCAGAAGCAGCCACCCGGTCTCTTGTTATATCCACGGGCACAGGGCTGCCTCCTTTTATGCCTGCATCCAGGATCATCACATCCACATCTTGGCTCTCAAGGCATTCTTTCAGGAAGAGGGTTTCCCGGGCCTTTGTATCCATGGTTGCCACTATAAGGGCACAGGGCTTCATTTTTGCCTTATCCTCCTTTAAGTTTTCCCTCCAGGAAGAAACTGATTCTCCCAAGGGGTCTTCATATTTGTAACTAATAATAGTGTCAAGTGAATTGGGTAGTCACGACGACGGAGAGCCATCCTTTAACAGCCAAAAAGGGTCACTGGAGTCTGAAGCAAATGGGAACTCTGACCCACATCTCCACCCTTTTGCCATTCCTGAGGCCTGGGTCAAAGAGCCAGCTTTTGACCGCTCTCATGGCGGCCTTGTCAAGGATCTTGTATCCACTTGATTTTTCCACCTCGAGCTTTGAAACCTTTCCTTCCCGTGTCACAAGCACCTTTAATACAACAGTTCCCTGGTACCCCCTGCGCCTTGCAAGCAGTGGATAAGGCGGCCGCCTATTCACCAAGTAGCGGGGGCGCGCCAATCTGAGACCTTTAGGGAGCACAGAGCTTGAGACTGCTGGAGATGATGGTGCCTGGCTGTGGGTTTCAGCCGCGGGGCTGTCGCCTCCCTTATCCGGAACCGGTTTAGTCTTTGAGGGCTGGAACAATGGTGCCTTTTGTTTGGGTGGCCGGAGGGCTGGGGAAGGCGCTTTGGGCCTTGTGAGGGCGGAGGGAGAATGGGATGGAGAGGGGCGCTTCCTGGGTGTCATTGCCCTTTTGGGGCGGGGAGAGCCGAGCTTGGGATGGATATGCCTTTTTTGGGGAATTGATGGCGCCTTCTTTTTTTTGATAGGATGTATTTTGGGCAATTGATGTATGCCATGGGGCCCTGGTTTGGGGGGAGGAGGGGGAGAAAGTTGGGCTTTAGTAGATGGAGGGGAGGGCCTTTTGAGGGCGACGAGGGCCATGGTGATACTTTTGGGCCTCTTGGAAGGCGGTCCTTTTGTAAGCAAGAGCCTGTTTCCTGCAAGCAGGAGTGCGCCATGTATAAGGATGGCCAGGATGATTGAAAGAACCAAGCCCTTCACCTTGATTCCTCTTGTTCAGCTTGGAGAGATACCTTAACCAAGCCCGCCATCCGGATCTTGTCTAGCGCACGGAAGAGCAACTGGTATGTGACGGACCGATCTGCAAAAAGCGCCACACCACGGCGAGCCTCTTTCAAATCCCTCAAGGCCTTGTCCAAGTCCTCCAGGCTTACTTCCCGTTGGTTCACAAACACCGAGCCGTCTGCATTAAGAGTGACTGAAATCATATCGGCCTTGTCTAAAGAAGCTGTTCTTGACTGTGGCAGATTCACCGGGAGGGAGTGGTGGACTGCCATGGACAGCATTGCATAAATAAAGAACACCAGGAGCAAAAATACTATATCAATCAGCGGGAGCATTTCTATTCGGGGTTTTTTGCGCAGGGCAACATTCACCTTCATTTTTTTTCTCCCCCTGGCTGGCTTAGCTTTTCATACACGATCTCCAGGCTGGTTGCGTATTTTTCTATGGTGATTGCAGCCACTTCCACTTTGGAATTGAAATAGTTGTAAGGAAATACGGTAAGGATGGCGATCCCAAGGCCGGTTGCCGTGGTAATAAGTGCTTGAGCAATACCCGAAGTGACTGCTTCAGGGTGCTGGATTCCTGAGGAGCCCAGAAGCTCAAAAGAAGTAATAATGCCCAATACGGTACCAAAGATCCCTAATAAGGGGGCAACGGTGATCATTGTATCCAGGATACCCATGAAACGTTGCATGCGTTTGATCTCGTCGGTGGCGGCAGCTTCCATGGCCTTTGCCATGGAGAATCTCCTGTGGAGTATCCCGGCAACCAGCACGCGTATCACATAGTCCTTTGAACCAGCCACCTTCTCCTTCACATCCTCCCACCGCCCCTTTTCACACAGGCTCAAGACCTCATCAACTAGAGGCTGATTCCTCCTCATTCCTTCTCTCAGCCAAAAGAATATCCTCTCAATAACCACCCCAAGCGATACTATGGAGCAGAAAAGGAGCGGGTACATGACAGGGCCGCCTTTTTGAAATATCAACCACATATGAAACACCTATCCTCCCGTTTCAACAGCATCTTCAATCTTCTAAATAATATTTACCCTCGGAGTTTGGGTGACAGGGTTCTTGTCAACCAGAACAGGACACCCAAACACCTCCCCTATGTTTTCAGATGTGACTACCTCCGTTGGTGAGCCCTCAGCATAGATACGGCCCTCTTTGAGCATGATTATCCTGTGGCAATACATGGAGGCCAGATCTATGTCATGGCTTATCACCAAAGAGCAAAGTCCCCTCTGGCTACACAACGAGGAGACGAGCTCGAAAAACTCCTTTCTGAACCTGATGTCGAGAAACGTGGTGGGCTCATCCATTAGCAGCACCTGGGGCTCTTGGGCAAGAGCCCTTGCGATAAGCACCCTTTGTCTCTCCCCTCCTGAGAGTTCGTGAATAGAACGGTCCCCAAGGTGATCACACTTACTGAGCTCCATGGCCTCTTGGGCTATTTTGAGGTCAGTATCTCCTTCAAACTGAAAGATCCCCTTGTGAGGGAACCTTCCCATCAGAACTACTTCCTTGACTGAAAAGGGAAATAGGAAATAGTTCTCTTGAGGAACCATTGCGACCTGGCCTGCAATTTGCTTTCTTGTCTTACGGGCCAAAGGAAGGCCTGCCAGATAGACCACTCCTTGAGACGGCCGCAATAGCCCGTCTATGATTTTGAAAAGGGTGCTTTTACCTGACCCATTGGGCCCGATAATTCCTACCAACTCGCCCTTCCTTGCAGCCATATTGATGCCCTGGAGGGCGTACCCCGCTCCATAGGTGTAACTTACATCAGAGAGCCTTATCAGTGCCAATGCCCTCCCCCCTTTTTCCGCAGCAGGTAAATGAAGAAAGGGGCTCCCATGGCTGCTGTTATTACTCCCACAGGGAGCTCAGAGGGTTGAACCAAGGTGCGGGCAAGGGTATCTGCCCATATTAGGAAAAGCGCCCCTCCAAGCCCTGATGCCGGCAAAAGGAGGCGGTGGTCAGGACCAATGATCATGCGCAATATGTGAGGCACTATCAGGCCCACGAAACCTATGAGCCCGGTAAAAGAGACGATCAGGCCAGTGATGAGGGATACAGCAACAAAACAGTATATCTTTGCCTTTTCCACGTCCACTCCCATGTGAAGGGCTGCCTCTTCACCCATGGCCATGAGGTTCAAGTGCCTTGCAAATGCGTAAAGCAGAAAAAAGCCTGTGGCCACCACCGGCAGGGCCACCAATGATTCGCTCATCCTGCTCTGGGACAGATCGCCGTAAAGCCAAAAAAGCATGGTATGAAGCCGATCATCAGTGGAGGTTGCCACAAAAAACATTATAATGGCCGTAAAAAAGGCATTTACGATGACTCCTGCAAGCAGGGTTGTGGCAGACTCCATCCCCATCTTCCGCCTGGCAATCATCATCACAATGGCTACAGTAGTTAGGGCTCCTGCAAAGGCGCAAGCAGGTATGCCAAAACCAAACCCTAAGCCTGCTGTTATTCCCAGCACTGCGCCGAACGCAGCTCCACTGGACACCCCCAAGATGAATGGCTCTGCAAGGGGGTTACGCAAGATGGCCTGAAATACAGCTCCACCAACAGAAAGGGAAAAGCCGGCTAGCCCCGCAAGAATTATCCTTGGCAGCCTGATCTTGAAGATGATAAGGTAACTCATCTGGTCCTTGGCTTCCGCTCCTGAAAGGAGATCCAGCAGGTCCCGGAATCCAACTTCCGCAGTGCCAAGTAACAAGGCTCCAAGTATTCCCAACAAGAGTAAAAGGGTCATGAGGCCAGAGACCTTGATTACTCTTATGAGGTTGACAGGTTTAGTGGAAACGGCCATTTTTTTGCTTCACCAATCCAATTCTGGGTGCAAGAGTTGGGCGACCACTTCAAGACCATCCAGGAGGCGTGGCGAAGGCCTGTCCAGCAGGTCTGAGTCGACCAGATGCACCCTGTTATTCTTCACTGCTGGTATATCCGTCCATTTCATCCATCTTTCCAAGGCCTTTTTAAATCTTCCGCCCCGGGCCATGCAGGAGATCAGGATCACCTCCGGCTTTCTTTTCAAGACTTCTTCCAGGCTTATTCTTGGATAAGTGGATGCGAGGTCAGCTGTCATATTTATACCGCCCGCGGTTTGGATTACATCATGATGAAACGTGTTTCTGTTCACCGACATGATGGGCCTCAAATTGATCTGCAAGAAGACAAGGGGTTTTCTAAGTCCTGCGACCTTTTTCTTCACTGCCGATAGCCTCTCATCCAAGGCCTTGCACAGTTTACGGGCCCGGCTTTCAACTCCACAAAGCTCACCAATCTTCCCTATTGTAGAGATTACCTCCTCTATGTCTCTGGGGTTTACCACATACACAGGGATGCCCGCCTCTTCCAGCAACTCGACAACGTAAGGTTCGTTGCCATCTGCAGTGGCGATAACAAGGTTAGGGGCAAGCTCCAGGATCTTTTCCACATTCACATCCCTGTAGCTGCCCACCTTTGGCTTTGATTTCGCCTCAGGGGGATAGTAGCTAAACTGGGTGACCCCTACCACCCTTTCTTCCAGGCCCAAGTAGTATAAGATTTCAGTAATGCTTGGGGCAAGGGAGACGATTCGAGCAGGAGAGCCGCCGAGCCTTATTTCCCTGCCCAGGGCGTCAAAAAACACCTTTTCTTCTGCAATGGAACAAAAAGGTAAGGCCAATAAGGCCACTATGCACAGGAGCCCCACTCTTGGCCTAGTAAATATTGTTGTAAGCAGTTTAATAACCAATCGCTTCCGTTGCCTCCTCAATGTGCCTGCAAAATATCTCAACTATCTCCGGATTGTATCCAATGCCTTCAGCCACCATGGTTACCTCAAGTCCCCTGCGTTCAAATGCCTGCTTCCATGAGTTTTCCGCCCCCGCAAGGTCTTCAAAAAAGTGGGTGCCTGCAACAAGCATTAAAGGAATGAGGCGCACTTTGCTGAATCCCCCCTGGCACACGGCTTCAACAACCTCTCCCGCTGATGGGCTTCCATCCACAACACCAACGAAGATGTTGCCCCCGGTTAGTTTTCTAAATATGTTTTCGAGTGCCGGATAACTGGCCCAAGAGGGATGGTCCGTGCCGTGGCCCACAAAGACGTTTGCGGTTTCTCGGCTGCCAGTGGTCCAGGACTTGAATGCGCAAGCCACATCCTGATAATCGCGGGGACTAGTAAGTAGGGGAAGCCCTATGGATACCCTGAGCGTCATTAGGCTCACTTCCTCAACCATCCTATAGAACTCGTGGCCGCTTATCAGGTGAAGTGATTGGACTACTGCCCACTCGTGGCCTTGGGATGCCAAATGGTTTAACACCTCAAGAGGGGGCTTGAGGTCGATACCTTTTCTTTTTTTGACAAAGTCGCGCACCATCCTTGAAGAGTATGCCCATAGGATGTCTCTGGATTTGAGGCGTTCTTTGAAAACCGAGTCCATAAAGGCGTAGGTTTCAAGCGCCCTGGTGGTGGTTCCAAAGGCAACAAGCACTATGGGAGTGTCCTTCATTTGTGTCTCTTTATCCCCAAAGCTACAACTGCTATTATGAGAGCCACAAACAAGGCTCCTAACCACTGTATCCCGGAAGAAGACATATCTGTCTCGGTGTTATCCCGCCTCACCTCTTCCATTTTAAACCCTTTTACATATTTTTTGGCAGGTCCCTCCTCAGTGCTTTTAGGTCTTGAATTGGTCCCCTTCGACCTTTCACTTGTCGTATCGGCCCGACTTTTTCCTGGGCCATCAGCCAATTCTTTTTGCGCCGCTTTTCTTTCCTTAACCTGTTCGTTGAGGGTTTTTTTTGCGGCCTGTTCTATTGCCAGCTTGAATTTTTCCACCACACGGGGTGAAACTGCCCCAGGAAGTGATATTATGTCCAAGACCATCTGGTTCAGCAGGGGATTGTTGCACGTATGATCACAACAAGCCACCCCTTTTTGGACCACATTAAGGGCGTATTCCACTGCCAGCTTGGCCTTTATCTTTTCCCCAGGCCTCCAGTAGTCCTTTCTCACGGCCTCGAGCATCCTGGCAGTGATAGACTGATATGCCCACGGGTTTTCTTGGTCAAAAAATTCTTTTAAATCCAGTTTGTGTTCGTCTTCCACATAAACCTTGTAGACCTGGTTCCACTTGGCCTCATCAACGGCCTGCGGGGTGGTCACCTGCCAACCCCACATGTATTCCACAAACTTTGCCATCTCTCGGGCTCCAGCATATTCCTCTTTAATCATGGCTTGGATCCATTTTGGATTGAGATATCTTACCCTCAATTCTCTTCCCACAGTCTTTGAGATCCCTTCCACTTCCACAGAATCAGGCATTCGCTGGATAGTGACAACCGTATCTGGTGCTCTTCCAGCCTCCCTTTTGACCGCCAGGTTCAGTCCGCCCAAGTATTGGAACATATCATCGTTGTCCATGGTGCCGTAAACATTCGAAGAGAGAGAGTGGACCGCCACATCTACCTGCCCCAGGTTTTTCTTTAATACTCCCCTGGCATTCTCTCCCCGCATGCCCAGGCCAAAGCCGTACCCTGTCCTGTTTTCATATGCCTCCACAATCTCATCCTCAGTGCTCCATATGCCTGATTGGCTGGTCATTTCGCTCACTCCAGTGCCATAAGAGCCGGGCTTTTCCGTAAAGATGCGAAGCTTGGAGAGCAACTCTGCCCGCTCCTCTGGCAATCCCTCCCCCATAAGCTTTTGTTTTAAGAGTTTGCTGTTTTTGGCTATCAAGTTCTCAATGTCTTTTTGAGCGGCGGCCTTCTGGACTGCCTTGTCAAGGAAGGTGATCATGTTGGGGAACAAATCACGGTAGAGGCCGGATGGGTTTATCAATACATCTATCCTGGGCCTTCCAAGCTCCCTGCCTGGAATCACCCTCGTGCCGGTAACCCTTCCGTTTATGTCCCAAACAGGTTTGAGTCCCATAAGAAAGAGGATGGTGCTCTCATTTATTCCCTGGTTTCGTATGGTCTCGGTGGCCCACAGGACCACTGCCACTTTTTGCGGATAATTTCCAGTCTCCTTGAGCTTCTTCTCTATTATCTGTGCAGCAGCCCTTTTGCCGAGGGACCATACCGCAAGGGATGGTATCTTGTCGGGACTGAACCCATAAAAGTTCTTACCCGTTGGTATTGCAGAGGGATTTCTCAAGGGATCGTTTCCCTCACCAGATGGGATGTATTTGCCTTCAAGTGCCCTCATCAAGCTCTCAAGCTCTCTCGGCCCTGAATTTCTAAGAGCCATCCTCACCCATAAGGCTTCTGCCCCAGGATTGTTATCAATTATCGCCTTTACCGTCTCATCCAGTGCCTCATCTCTGGGAGAAAGACCAAAAGTGTGAAGGCCATAAGGCATGAATTGGTGCTTTATTTGTAGCAGGTAATGTTCCACCTCCTGAAGGCCTTCCTTATCAAGCTTGGCAATATCTAAGTCCCTGAGTATGCCGGTCTCCTGTATCACCCTGTTTATTTGATTCAGTAGCTCAGCAGTGGTCTTGCTTCCAAGGGCAACAGCCCTGTGGTAATCGTTTATCATCTCATAGAGCCTGCTGTACTTTCCGTAAAGTTCTGCTCGCATCAGCGCTGGGGTTAGGTGGTCGATTATTACGCTTCGTCCCCTCCTCTTGGCCTGTATCCCTTCTCCCACATCATCCACGATATAAGGATAAATGTTGGGAATGTCAGTAATCAAGACCTCAGGAGGGCAGGAGAGGCCAAGGCCTGCCTGTTTTCCAGGGAGCCATTCGTGTGTGGCATGGGTGCCGAGATGTATCATGGCATCTGCCCCAAAGACCTTTTCAAGCCATAAATATACCGCGATATACTGGTGGTGAGGGTAAAGGGTGGGGTCGTGATACAGCTTGAAGGCATCATCTCCCCATCCCCTTGCAGGCTCCGGGAGGAGCACTACATTTCCGCTGATCAGTGCGGGAATTACAAATTTTTTATTATAGACCATTATGGATGAGTCTTCAGGCCTTCCCCACTGCTTTACCACATGGCTCTTGAAATCTTGCGGCAGCTGACTGAACCAGGCCTTGTAAGTATCAATGGGAACAAGGATCGTGTGCTCCCGGGCGGCCATCTTTTCAAGCTCTCCAGGGGCCCAGGAGCCAATGTTTCTGGCATTGTTTAGGATAAGCTCCTTGATTTTGTCCTGGTCGAGGCCTTTAAATCGGCCGACATGGTATCTTTCCTGCCTCATCCGCTCAAGGATCATTTGGATGCTGTTAAACACATTCAGATAACTTGCACCTATGTTCTGCTTTCCCTGTGAGTGGTTGTAAAAGAGGATGGCCACCCGCTTGGAGTTATTGCCTTTGCGCCTTAGGGCCAGCCACTTGTGGATCCTGGGGATGAGATGGTCTAAGGTCTCAGGAATGGGTTTGATGAGATATAACAGCTTGCCAGAGGATTGATCTTTTACCTTTAACCTTCCGGTTAGCGGGGTAGGCTCAATCAGGCCAGAGATCTCTGGATTTGCAATAGTCCAGACCACATCCGTTGGGGGAATGCCCAGAGGGTCTTTTCTCCATTGAGGGATGTCAATGGAATAAAGGTTTATTGCATTGATAATTGGCACATCCAAGCCTTCAAGCTTGTCCCTAAGCTTCTTGTTCAAAGAAGAGTAGAACTTAAAGGAAAAGGCCAGGATTATATCCACCCTAGGTCTTGCTCGCTCATCCAGAAAGAAGCTCCTTACCAGCTCAATATCCTTGCCAAAACACGGAAGAAGATTGAATCCCTCTTTCTCAAGCCTTTTGATCACATAATCAACTGCATCTCTCTGTCCTTCAGCAAGGGAGGCTGAAAAGAAGGCAATGCCAATCCATGGGGCCTTAGGTTTCAAGTGACCTTGGGCCTCATACCATTTGATGTAATTGCCATAGGAGTCGAAAGGCCGCTTGGCCCGGCTGTGATAGATGCCAAGGATGGGAGTGTGCTGGGGCGGTTCATACTTTATGGTTTTGTCTAACTCGTTGTAGGCCACCTTGAGAATCAGATTCCTCACATTTTTTTCATTTAGGTGCTTAAAATAGGCCTGCACCTCTGGGTCAAAGATAAACCCCCGTTTTTTAAGCCCTTCATCATCTCTTGAGCCTCTAAGGGCATAAACCTTCACCTTTTTTAGGTCCACCTCTTTGATCACATAGTTGCTCAAGTCCTTCATCATCACATCTACTATTATGACGGAGGAATCCTTCACAAATGCTCTGGCCTCTGAACTTGATTGCAGTTCAGAGTGGGTGAAAAACCTGGCATCAAGCCCATACTGTGCCCTTAGGCCCTTAACCGCCCTGCTTGCTACAACAGAGTCGCTTTCAATGACAAGTAGAGAAATTTTGCGGGCCTGGACCGGAGAAGAAAGAAAAAGCGTCACTACTATGGCAAGGGACCATAAAATCCTTTTCATGACTGATCTGATACCTGTCTGGCGTAAAGGCCGTTTAGCATGGCATTAAGGGCTTGGGCAAGGGCGGGTGGGATGTCTTTGCGCCCCAAGAGGTCACGGAGGCGCAAGTCTCTTTTGCCTGCTATTTCTTGGGCAATGGTTATGCACCAGGACCTAAAGCTAGTAAGTTCGTTGATGAGCCCCTTTTCATAGGCATCGCTTAGCGCGAGGGCGGTCTCCACAAAGGCAGCGTACTTGGGCTGAAGCAGGAGCTCTTCAAGCGACTCAAGCAGTTGGGCCTTAGAAATCTTGGCGTTCATAGAAGTCTCGGATACCAGCTCAAAGATGTTGATCCTTCTTTCTCTCAGTCTCTGAAACACATTGCGCTTCCTTATGATGCCGTTTTGTTTGAAAACGGCCTCTTGGACCCCTTGGTACACCGCCTTTGCAATCAGCTCCCCCATCTTTGAATGCCCGCCCGTATTATCAATGTTAGTGCCTGTACCTTGGACCACGATGATATTGTCTGTCCCAGTTCCTGTTGCCTGGTTGAGGCGAGGGCTTTGGCTGCTTCGGATATCAAGGTCAGCGAGGGCAGCGGTCTTTGCCTCAGTTGCAGTTATGATGGCCCTTGTCATGGCCCGTGAGGTCAGTTGCATGTTTGTCATTACAATAATGTTTATGGTGCCTGGCTCGTAGTATCTTCCAGGATCTGAGGCCATTCTCACCGCATTGCTTCTCACCCCCGCGGTCACCAGGGCATAAACCTCCATATCTCTGTATGAGGCGCGCTCAATTGCGAGGTTGTCCATGTCTGCGCCAGTGAAAAGGAAACTTGCGCTTTCCTCATCCCGTTTAATCACGCTGTATATTCTCTTTCGTATTTTGGCCAATCCCTGGCTGTGTCCAATACCCCAGCACGGTGGAGGGGAGTAGTGGTTGCCCACGGATGTAATCCCATCTCGCTGGCCTTCTAAGGTGGACACTATTTTCATTGGATTTACGAAATCTATTATCAGGGTCTTGTTTTGGAAATCGTATATACGACTATAAACAATTTTTGCTTTCCTTACGTATTCAAGCGGGATCCTGAGGGGCCTGGAATCCACGACCTTTTCTTCAAGGACCTGATTTTCCCTCCTGCCAAAGTATTCTGGATAAAGTGTGGAAGCCAGCCATTGGACAAAGTGGCCCGTCCTGGTAGCAGCCCTGCATGTAAGATCACAGGGAAAGAAGAATATCTGGCCGTTTTTCACGGCCTCCACATCACGCCAGCCCTCTTTGGCCAGCAGTTTCTTTGCCACTGATCTGTCTCCGCCACAGCCGTATATGACCTGGGGATTAAACCTTAGCCACTCCTCTTTTGTTACTGCCACTACATGACCCTTCTTGCCAAAGGCGGGCGGAATACCGCCTGCAGCCTTAATCATCTCATTCTGAAAGGAATCATCACCCGGTGCCATAACAGCCCCTCGGCCCATCAGCCGGATCACCCTTTTTCTTTCACTGGCAGGAATCTTGGCCACCTTTTTTTTGATGAGCTGGATTTGTTCTTTGATCTGTGCAATAAGGCCTTGGGCCTGTTCTTCTTTTCCAAATATCTTGCCCAGGATCTGGATATTTCTGAAGCTCTCAGCCAGCGATCTGGTCTCAAGATTGATGAGAATGCAATTCTTGCCAGAAAATTTCTCCACCACAGAAGTGTGATGCCTTGAGACAAAGATCACCTCCGGTCTCAGCGCCTCTATGGCCTTGAGTGAAGGCGAAAAAAAGCCGCCAACTACCTTTTTTAAATTGACCTCAGGCGGATAGACGCTGTGATAGGTGACCCCTATCACAGAATCCCCAGCACCCAGCTTGAAGATTATCTCTGTAATTGAAGGCACGAGCGAGACAACCCTTTCAGGTCTTCGCGCTATTGTTATTTCAAGGCCCCGCGAATCCCGGAAATTGTATGGATATGCATGCAGATGGGGCTTTATAAGCAAGAGAGTGGAAAGCCACATAAGGAATGCCAAGAAGATTATTGCTCTTTTATTGGTGCGCTTCATATTTCCGCCCCTTTCACGCCCCTGAAATCTTTAATCGGGCACATAAACAACCGTGCCGTCCCCCAGCCTGTAGGCCACGCCAAGCCTTTGACCTCTGCCCTTTGCCTTTTCCTTGCTCATTTTAAAGACTTTAATCTTCCGCCCCTCCTTGGTGATGATCTCCATTTGGCCCCCGGAAGTGCGTTTTGTTATGGTGAGTTGGGATTTTTCAACAAAAAGGTCTTGGAGGTGATAGGCCCCAAAAAGGGTGATAATCAGGCCCACAATAAACACTAGTCCAATATCAAAAAGGTTGGCTACACCACTCATAGGATCATTTTCAGGATCCATGCCCCAATAAGCATTAGCCCCCTTAGCATAGCTCTTGTCTGCGCCCATATATCTCATGGCTTCTTCTCTGCCTCTTTTGTGAGCAATTCTGTTATTAAGTGTATCTCCTTGATATCCTTTTCCACCCATCTCCTTTTGATGGTGTAAAAGATATATGCCGCAATTCCAACTGCAAGCCCAACTACAGTGGTTGTAAAGGCAACTACCATGTCGGATGAGAGCTTGGTTATATCTCCCTGACCCAAGGCGGCAAGCCCAGTGCCCATGGGAATTAGGGTGCCAATCAAGCCGAGGCTAGGGCCTATCCTCACAACCATCCTCACGGAATCCAATGACTTACGGAAGTTCAAAGTGGTTTCCTCCAGAAGGTTTTCCAGTTCCACATCTTTGTTTGGTGAATCCTTTGAGACAATACCGCGCAATGAGTTGAAGTATGCAGCCACGCTGTGAGGAAAGGCTTCTTTTATCTTCTCTTTAGAGAGAAAGGCTGAAATGGCTTCTATTTGCAGGGGCCCAAGTTTCGACCTTTGAAGCCATTCTGCAAAGAATCCGCCACAGTAGGCCAAAAGCCACAATACCAGGAGGGAGAGGGCAAACAGCACTGGGTAGAGCAGGGAGGCAGATACAATGTAGATAAAGGATTTGAGTATGGCCGCTATCTCCATTAGATGGCTCTTTTAATTTTTTTGTGCATTCTGAGGAAACCAATTGCGAAAAATGCAATCAGACCGGTCAGTGTGAGCGCCACCTGCCCAAGATCCAGGTCTGCGCCCTGGCCCTTGTATGATGCCAGTCTGTAGATCTTATCCATATCCTTGAAATGTGGGCATAGCAGCAATGACAAGACGAAGTAGGCTCCCACCACGAGCATCATGAACCCCAATCTTTGAGCGGGGGCATCTTGCTTTCCATAGGGCCAAAGGGCAGTAATGGCAGCTACAGGCAAAGATATGGCCATGAATACTGCGTATGCGCCCAGCACAATTGTATGCCCAGAGTCTGGATAAAATGAAACCATGACCCAGGCAATCAATAATATGGCAGAGGCGCACACAGGACATGGGATGATCATGCCAAGCCAGCCGTAAATTCTCTGCCCCTTTTTATGTGGCGTCTTCAAAAGGGATATGCCCCACAATATAAGCCCTCCTGCCATTAGAAAATGGATCACCTGGCCATATTGGAAGATGATCTGGGCTTTATCCAGATATTTGAGCAGCCCCGCCCTTTCTATGGCGTAATAGCTGGCCTCAAAGAGAATTAGATAAAGGGCTGCATAAAGGATCAGGGCTAGGGCCTTGGCCCAAACGGCCCTTAGGGTTTTCAACGGATAGGCCAGGCCTAGTCCACCTTTAACTCCAAAGGAGGCTAAGGAGAAGATCAATCCAAGCAATAAGGCCTTTAGCTCCATTTAATCCCTTAAAACCAGTGGGCAGAGGAGGGCGCCCGTCTCCCCCTCTGCCCCAACATTGGCTACACCCTAAAATTCATACTTGAGTCCCAGGAAAAAGCTCCTGCCCGGCATGGGGTAGCCTTTAACATAGGAGTAATCCTTGTTAAAGAGGTTTTGCACTTCTCCCCTGAGCACGAGCCTCCCGTATCTTTCAAAGTCTAGAATTGGCTTGGTCACAGTGAAGTTGGCCACAGTAAATCCTGCTTTTTTGATTACAGGCGCAGGCCATAATCCACTTTCCCAGTCTTGGATCTTTTGTTCCCCCACATATGCTACATTAAGGTTCGCTGAGAAGCCCTCACCGTCTGAGACTGTTATTCCGTAAGAGAGGTTGGCGTCAGAGGTATAGAGGAGGTCATCGTGGGTCTCTTCGTCTTCCTTCTTAGTGAGGTACACAAGGCTTGCATAAGGCCGGACTTCCAGGGGCCAATCGAGGAAGTCACCTATATCGATGGAAAAGCTGGCCTCAAATCCGCTGATGGTGGCCTCGCCCACATTCTTCCATGTCCTGTCCCCTGATGATGTGGTGGCGGTTTGTATCTTATCCCTGAAATCCGTGTAAAAGTAAGTGAGCCCCATGCTCAATGCGCGGTAGCCCAGGTCGATTCCCACCTCATAGGTCTTGCTCTTTTCAGGGTCAAGACCGGGATTGCCGACATAGTGTGTTCCCCAAACGGTATAGTCTGCTGCTAGTTGCTGGGCGGAGGGCATCTTGAAGG
>Ga0256835_1001183_pt1 | contig 16126 bp, 19 predicted proteins | sample PIR30metaG_FD_185972 | JGI IMG/M metagenome (GOLD analysis project Ga0256835, IMG submission 185972) | Hydrothermal vent microbial communities from East Pacific Rise, Pacific Ocean - PIR-30 | ecosystem: Environmental > Aquatic > Marine > Hydrothermal vents | place: Pacific Ocean: East Pacific...
TCTTCTATCTTCTTCACAAGATCATCTAGAATATCACTTTCTTTAGAAAACTGCTTTTGTTCAGCTAATTTGCCTATCAAATCCGCAAGTGAAGAAAAATCTTCTTTCATTAGATCAGTTAGTAACTTAGCAAATACATCTTTATCCATCGAGGCACCTGTTTTTTCACCACCTTGCGCATTGCCCAATGATTGGCCTAAAATCATGAGTAGCTGCCCTATCTCCACTTTTTCACCTCCTTTCCTTTATGATTTTTTCAGATAGCTTTTATAGGAAGCAAAGTCATCCAAAACCTCTTGGAGACTTTGCATTTCCTCAATAAATACCTGCTCTTTCCACATTTCTTCCAGTTTCTCCATCATTTTTAAACGAACATTAGCTTGGAGAAGTTCCTGTCGCTTCTCCTGTAAATTATTATAAGCCTCTATGAGGTCTTTTTTCGCCTTTTCAATACGCTTTACCAGGTTAGCAAGCTCAACCCAATCTATTTCTCCCCTTTGAAAACGTTGACGATAATCCTTATAGACACCTGTGTATTCCTTAGATTTAACAGCTAACTCTCTTACACGAGCGGCAGCCTCTGCAAAAGCCTCTTCAGCTAGCTTCTCCTCAACTTCTCTAATTCTTTTTATACGGGCAAATCTAAACCTCTTCATCGCTAAGTATCCTCTTCATCCATTCAATCGTTTCCGGAAGCGATGTCTTTTCATAAATATCTTGTCTTAAAAATTCGTTAATCTGGTCTATTTTATTCAGAGCATAATCTATTTTCGGATTTGTACCCATTGAGTAGGCCCCGATATTGATAAGGTCTTCAGCATCTCGATATATTGCTAAAATCTCTCTTATTTTCATAGCAAGCTCCATATGCTCCCTCGTAACAACATCTGGCATAACACGAGACACACTTTGAAGTACATCTATTGCGGGGTAATGAGAACGGTGTGCTAGCTTCCTGGAAAGCACTATATGACCATCTATAATGGAACGAACTGTATCCGCGACTGGTTCATTCATGTCATCACCTTCTACAAGGACCGTAGAAATAACCGTGATACTACCACGTTCACTGGCACCACCTCGTTCAAGAAGGCGAGGCAAAAGCCCAAAGACAGAAGGAGTATATCCCCTAGTTGTAGGTGGTTCGCCAGCCGAAAGGCCGATCTCACGCTGAGCCATAGCAAAACGTGTCACGGAATCCATCATGAGAAGAACATCTTCACCCTTATCACGAAAATATTCAGCAATAGTAAATGCAGTAAATGCAGCTCTTACTCTAACAACTGCCGGCTGGTCAGATGTAGCAACCACAAGAACACTCTTCTTTAATCCTTCCTCTCCAAGAGATTTGTATATAAAGTCTTTGACTTCTCTTCCACGCTCTCCTATTAACGCTATAACATTAACCTCTGCAAGTGAGTTTCTTGCAATCATACCCATTAGCGTACTCTTGCCAACACCTGAGCCAGCAAATAGTCCTATTCTCTGCCCTTTACCTATAGTAATAAGCCCATCTATAGCCCTTACTCCCGTTTCAAGAGGTTCTTCAATGGGCTTACGCTTTAACGGATGAGGGGGATAAGCATATATGAGCCTGGTTTCGCCATATATTTCTCCATACTCATCAAGAGGTCTTCCTAATCCATCAACAACTCTACCAAGAAGTGCATCACTAACCTTCACAGAAACAGGCTTACCAGTTGTACGAACAAGGCTACCAGGCCCTACCCCAATAAGATCACCAATAGGCATGAGAATAGTTTTTCCCTCTTTGAAACCTACAACCTCAGCCCATATGCTATTACCAGAAGGGGTAATAATTTCGCACAATTCACCGACAAAAGCACCTGGAGTATAGGCCTCTATGGATAGACCAACAACATCAATAACCTTCCCATATGAGGAAAATGGGGAAAATTCACTAACCTTTTTCTTGAGATCCTCCAATGCCTGTTTGAGCATAGTACCCCATCACTTCCTTTATAAGCTCTCTAAGATTGTCTATAGCAGAAGACAAACGAGCATCAACTAACCCTAGCTGTGAATCAGCAATAACCCCGACATCTACATGAGGATCTTCATTAACAACTATCTTTCTAATATTAATATCCGTCTCCATGATCTTATCAGCTATTTTAGATACTTTCTCATAAAGATGGGAAGGAACCCTTAACTCTATCACCTCTGAACCTTTAAGTTTAGAAATAGCCTGTTTAACATATCCTTCCAAAAACTCATTATCTACATCCAATGCCTTACCAGAAATGGCCTTGGTAATTTCTGCAATAACCTCTGGCAACATCATAAGAAGCTGTCTCTCCATATCGGAATAGATATTCTCTATTTCCCGTTTAATAGAAACATTTATTTGCTGAAGCTCATCTCTGAGACGCGATATTTCAGTATGTATCATCTCTATCTGGGCTATATACTCATCTAGTGTCGCTTTTACCTTTTCACCAGCATCGATATAAGCCTTGTTATAGCCATCGGTGTATCCATTTTCATAAGCCTCCTTATAGGCCCTTTCTTTTACGCTCTCCAATATACCCTCATAATATTCCCTTATTTTTTGAGTATATTGTTCCACTTGCTCCTTTACAGGATCATGGCCTGTTTCTTCGCTTGACTTAGGCGTATATTCCCCTACAACAATCTTGTCACCTTTACGATATACGGCAACCCTCTTTAAAGACTCTATACCAGACTTTTTATCCTTTGGCAACGGAGATCACCACTTTACATAACAACATCTTCGCCGCCACGCACAATAACAATTTCCCCTGCCTCTTCGAGTCTACGGATAATAGCAATAATCTTCTGCTGGGCTTCTTCTATTTGTTTTACACGTACAGGCCCCATATACTCCATTTCTTCCTGAAGCATCTGTCTTGCACGTTGTGACATATTTTTAAATATTTTTTCTTTTACTGCATCACTAGCACCCTTCAGTGCTATAGCAAGGTCTCTAGCATCAACTTCTCTAAGAACCCTTTGAATGGATCTATCGTCAAGAAGAACAATATCTTCAAAAACGAACATCTGTTTTCTAACTTCTTCAGCTAAAGCAGGATTGATACTATCCAAATATTCCAAGACAGCCTGTTGGGTCTGCTGGTCAACAGAGTTAAGAATTTGTACAAGCGTGGCAATACCATCAACCTTAGTCATATCTTGCCCAGCAGAGAAGGCAGAGAATCTACGCTTAAGCTCCTCTTCTATGGTGCGAATAACTTCAGGCGATGTTCTATCAATAACAGCCATACGATAAGCTACCTCTTGAGCCAGTTCAGGAGGCAAGCTAAGAAACACAGCGGTAGCCTGTTGCGGAGTTAAATAGTTAAGAAGCAATGCAATAGTCTGGGGATGCTCATTTTGAATAAGGTTGGCTACCTGTTGAGGATCAAGTTTTCTAAGAAATTCAAAAGGTACAACTTGCATAGCCCCAACAAGCTTTTTAAATATCTCTTCGGCTTTCTGTGGACCATATGCTTTTTCTAAAACTTCCTTCGCATATTCCAAACCGCCTTTACCAATATACTCTTTAGCCATAAGAAGGGTATAAAACTCTTCTATGACTTTCTGTCTCACAGATTTAGGTATTTCTTTGATTTTGGCAATTTCTATAGCCAATAGCTCCGCATCCTGTTCAGGTAAATACTTCATAACCTTGGCTGCCCAATCTTTACCTAGTATCACCATCAAAACAGCCGCTTTATTGTATTTCATTTCCTTACCACGACCAGGCACAGTTAAACCTCCTCCTCAAGCCATATCTTAACAAGGGCCGCCACACGTTCAGGCTGTGATGCAATGATTTCTCGGATACGATCAATAATTTCACGTTCACGCTGCTCCTCCGGCGACAATTCCTCTTCTTCGATAAGACCTCTCTCTTTGAGAAGTTCTTCAATAATAGCCTGTGGTTCTGGCAATGGCTCCTTTCTGGACTTACCCATAACAAGGAATGCAAAAGCCAGCAGCGTTGTTAAAAGGAACAATCCAATTGGTACTCCAGAAGTCAACAAAAATGTTTTCCAATCGAATCCTTTCGGGGCAGAAGCTTCTCTAAGTTGCTTAACGGGAGCAGGAACTACAACAACATGTTCACCATCAGTATCAATACCAAGTCCTTGAATATAAGCTTTAACAATATCCTCTATCTTTTGAGCAGACCATTTCAAGTTCTTCAAGGTATCAGAATCAAAGATAACACTAACACTAACATCTTTGACATGTCCCCCATTATCTTCAAAGGTTGTAACAGTTTTATCCACCTCGTAATTTACCGTTTTTTCATCATAAGTACGAGAAGAAGTTTGCCCTGTACCATATGGATAAGTTGGACCAGTACCAGCAACATTACCAGCAGTACCAACAACTCCTCCCTGATTACCATTAACTTCTCTCTCATGCTTCTCACTAAGTGATAAGGTTGAGGTGTCACCATAATCTTCTGACACCTTCTTCACCTTAGACACATCAACATTAACAGATACTCTCACATCAAACAAAGATGGATCTATACCAATACTAATAAAATGCTCCTTTAATGCAGTTTCTATGGAAAAAGCAAGTCGCTGTTCAATCTGGAATTTATAATCTATAGCATCAAAAGACATACCGCTGTTATACATCTTAGGATACCAAAGAACTCTACCACTAGTATCAGCAACCGTTATCTGATCAGGAGTAAGCCCATCAACAGCACCGGCAACAAGATTAACTATTGCTCGAACCTCTTCATCTGTTAGCCTCGCTCCATATTTAGGCTCTACTATAACCGATGCCTTAGCGGTAGATGTAACCTGTTCGGCAAAAATATTTTTTGAAGGTAAAACGATGGATACCCTAGCATCCTTCACATTGTTGAGCTGCTTGATAATATTAGTAAGCTTTTGCTCAAGCACTCGTTGTTCAAATATACGCTCTTGCTCCTGAGACAAAAACATTGCTCTAGTTTTATCAAATATAGAGTATTCATCACCAAACTTGCCGCTAATACCTTGTGCTGCTAGCTCAATACGTAATTTGTCTACATACTTATCTGGAACTAAAATCGTCCGGCCTCCATCCACCAGTTTGTAGGGAATATTTTTCTGATCAAGATATGCCGTGATAGATGCAGCCGTATCAGGTGATAAATCAGTATACAATATTTGATAATTAGGACGACTAACCCAAAATAATAATCCTCCTAAAAGCAAAAAGATAATAACAAACACAGCAACAATTTGTTTTCTTCTTGCACTATCAAGAGAATTCCAAAACTCCAGAAAATCTTTAACTACTTGGATATCTTTGAGTCTCTCAATAAAGTTTTTCACGTCATATCACCTTACATTGCTATTCTCATGAACTCTTGAAAACCCTCCATCAATCTATTCCTAACCTGTATAATCATCTGAACCGCCAAATCGAGTTGAGAAGCCATGGTAATGGCATCGGGTAATTTATCCAAGTTACCTGCAGCCACTTCCTTCATAACGCTATTCGTCTGCTCCTCAAACTGCTGAAGTTCATCAAGTATTTTGGCAAAATCCTTTGCCCCGGGAAGAGTCTTCTTCGTTGTTTTGGTAATTCCCGTTATACCAGAAGCTCCACCAATACCCCCCACTTTATCAATCACATACATCACCTACCTATTTCTAGTGTTTTCAAATACATATTCCTTGCAATACTAATTGTTGTCGTATTAGCCTCATATGCCCTCTGAGCTGCCATAAGGTCGACAATCTCTGTAGCAAAATCGATTCTCGGATAAGCAACATAACCCTGAGCATTGGCATCTGGATGATTGGGATCATATACCATGCGAGGAGGTCTATTATCTTCTACAATTGCCGCAACTCTTACCCCATCCACACTACCATTCTCTTCTACAATAGGTTCAAATACCACAAATCTTCTTCTATAGGGACCACCGGTAGGTGTTCTCGTTGTATCAATATTGGCAAGATTATCAGAAACAATATCCATTCTGAGTCTTTCCGCAGTTAGTGCCGAGGCAGCACTTTTAATCGGTGAAAAACCAAAGACCATACCACTCACCACCTTCACACTTATCTAATGACACTTGTCAACACAGAGCGCAATGTGCTAAATCTCTGTGATAACAACTTAGCTACACCACCATACCACATAGAGTTTTGCATTAGTTCTACAAGCTCTTTATCAATGTCAACATTATTTCTATCACTTCGCCATGATAGATTTTTGTCTTCTTGCGTTCTTGGAAACATGACCCCATCAGAATATTTAAAATGTCTGGGATTATCACTCTTTAAGGGCTGTCCCATTCTACCACGAGTTATGTAATCCACCATATCTTTAAAGTTTAAGTCCTTTCTCTTATAGAAGGGGGTATCAACATTGGCAATATTATCAGATAGCAAATCTTGCCTCTTAGATGCCACATCCATGGCTCTAGCCAAAACACTACTAATATCGTTAATTTTCACTACCATCACCCACCTTTTCACATGCAGGGGTATCTAAACTTTGAAACTTAAGTAGATAAACATCCCCTTTATATTTCACAAACTCAACCCAAGCAGAATGTCTGCACTTATATTTTACATACTTTTCCTCCTTGGGTAACCAAAAACGGTAAACTCCTTCATATACAACCTTAAACGGTATCCTAAATTTAGCTGTAGGATCATCTTTATCTGACACAGCATACCTATCTACAGAAACAATTTTCATTGAAATAATTTCTGGCGGCTTATTAACATTAGACGCAGACATTACCGTATTTTTCCATGTGTTAAAGTAAGATTCAACCTGAGGTCTCATCTCTGTTCTTGTATCAGGAGGGTACATATTAACAATAGCATCCACATCCATAGAAGGTAGATATACCTCTATGAGATCATAAAGCATCTTTTTAGCTTTGGCTATATCGGCATCGGTAACATAATCTGGCTTTTTAGTAGGAGAACAACCAATAAAAACAAGGATCGACAAAAAAACCATGAATAGAAGAACAATTGTTTTAAACCTGACTGTTTTTTCCATAGGTCTTCGCCGCCCTTTGCAACTTAGGTATCATTTCTAAATTTCCTTGAATAGATTTAACTTTTTCGTCTATACTGGCTAAAATGGACTCCTGTCTTTTAATAATCTTCATAGCACGGGGCTTTATAGTGTCTTTTTGCTCCTTTGTTAAGCCTTTCACTTCTTCATCAATCAACGCGATAATGTGATCTATTTCGGAAATTAGACCCATGACATCAGCATACTTATCTTCTTCCAACAATTTCTCAATACCATCCAGTAGCTTTTCATAAGAGGTAAGATATTCATCAATCTTCACATATATCCCTCCCTATATAGGAATTATACAACAAAAGCGGAGGATACCCTCCGCTTTATAACATGGCAATTATCTATTTTATAGAGATTGTTACATAGTGCCACCAAATATACTATGCATCTGGCTAACCTGCTGCTTTAATTCCATACTCATAGCCATGAGGTTACCTAACTGTTCTCTATACATCTGCTCCTTAACATCTAACATCTTCTTCAGAGTCTTGATGCGCTCATCAATATAATCTTTTCGTTTATTCAAACTATTTATACGAGTGGTAAACAGGCCACTGACAGAATCAACATAGGTCTCTAACTTCTTCTCTAACCTTACGAAAATTCCATCTTCCGGATCACCGTTTTCCGTACTTTGGGTAAAAGCCTTTATTATTTTTTCTCTATCTTCTTCTGAACCATTAAGCATGTTGCGGATAATAGAAGAATCGAATGTCAAATTACCCTCTTTATCAAATGAAATACCAAGCTTCTCTCCGGTAAATGTTTCTGTCTCATTTCCAACAGTAACCTTGACCGCTGCAGTCATAGCTTCACGTATAGCATAAAGTGTCATTCTAATACTTGTATCATTGGCAAGTACTCCTCGTTCAGCCTTATCAGAACCGGCAAACGTATATGCACGGATTTTTGCATTAAGTTCTGTGAACTTATTCATAAAATCCTCTATCTTTTTGATAACATTATCAACATTTTTACGGATAGATATAGTCGTTTTACCTGTACTCTTTACAGTAATCGTTGCCCCTAATATACCATCAGATATGGTATTGTCCGTATCTTTTATTGGTACACCGCTAAGAACTGCATCAAGATTAAGCCAATCATAATCAAAGGTCGTGCCACTTTCTCCTTCAGGAGCAATAGAACCACCACTATTGGCATCTGTAGGATCGAAGACCTTAGAAAGGTCATCAAGTGCTAAATCTGACCATAAATTACTCGTACTATATGTACTTCCGCCATCTGTGCTTTCTTCTGCGCTCATACTATCAATAGCCTTTTCAGAACCAACAGATGTCGCATAAATGCTAAGCCTCACATGATCTGGATCTGTTCCAATAACAACAGCCTTCACACCTGCTCCCGAAGCAGAATTAATAGCATCGGCGATTTTTTTGAGTACATCGACGTTTTTTGAATCATTATCAGTAGTAATTTCAGAAAGATCAACTTCAACAGTAGATGTTGTGCCATCTCTTAAATTAAAAGTTAGTTTTAGTTTCTTCCCACCGTAGGCATCAACTAAACTAGTGTCATCTTTGGTAATCTCTTTCGATATAACTCTATGTGCTGTAGCTACCCTATTCACCTGAAGTTCCCAAATACCCTCTGTAGCAGAAGAACTTACGCTAACGGATGCAACATTATCATCAGAAACTGAAACCTGTTTATCTCGCCAAGCACCAAGCACAGGATCTGCTAAACTGTGAGCCAAATCTTTCATAGAAGAAAGAATGCTTTTAATTTCATTTAAAGCCTTTACCTGTCTATCTATCTGTGTTTTCTGATTATTTAAAAGGTCAATAGGTTTTCTGGCAGGCGCAAGCAATGCATTAATGTATTTATCAACCATTTCTCGTGTTGCTAGTGGATTAAAACCTCCCACATTAGAAATCATCATTCACACCTCCTTATCGAGGAGGAAGAAGCCAATTTTTTCTAAAAGCTCTTTATATAGCCTCAGTAATTTTTCTGGTGGAATTTCCTTAATAACCTTTTTGGTACGCTTATCCTCGAAAACTATTTGCATTCCAAGTATGAGATCTGGTATCTCTTTATAGTGCTTAATTTTAACATCAACAGAGGCATCGAGAGTTTCAAGAATCTTCTTTATACGATCAACCATATTTTCTACATCTTCTTTAGTGAGGGGTTTGGTTTGATTGGCATCAAGATAAGCATTATATCGACTTGCTTCCTTCACAAGACGATCTCCTAAGGAATATAACTGCATGACTTCGCCAACACCACGAGATGGTGTTTCAAAATCTGCTCTCTCTACCCCACTGATTCCCTCGATAAAATCTCTACCTGCCATAGTTCATCACCCCTCCGATACCTCCTCGGTGCCTTCCTCAGAGGTTTTCTTGAAAAATGCCTCCTCCCAGGCATCCCTGAGAGGTTTAATGACATTCAGTGCTTCTTCTAAATTACCCTCATGTATCTGTCTTAATGCATATTCATATAAAGAGAGCAAATTGGTAGCCAGTGTTCCACCTCTCTCAAAATCCAGTGAATCTATAAGTTCCCTAATACCCGCACGAGCTTTTACAGTATCACCTTTCTTCAAAGATGCTATTACTAAATCGTATATCATTAGCACCAATTTTACAGGTGATGCATTTTTTACTTCCTCTTCGATATATCTTTTTCTTACTCTCTGATATGCTCCATATGGCATAGTCATCCCTCCTTTTATTCTCTTCATTAATATAATCGGAGGGATCATATATTTCTTAACTGCCCGAGCTTAATTTTGAGAAACATCTCGTCAACAAACGCTGGATCCGCATCTTTATAAAAGTTCTCATAAAATCTCAACCACTTTTTAGCCTCATCATAGCGTTGTTTTTCTATAAGACAGAAAATATACATTTTTATCAGGTTAGGAGATATCCTACCCGGCTGCCAAGAAATTCTTCCCATAGCGTGAGCATCAATATCAAAATCTTCAGGCATTTCATCTATCTTCAATACATATTTTCTATGAGCTCTTACAGCATCATAAAACACTTCTTTCATCTGTTCAGCAAACACATCGGGGTCATTTGAATACTTTGCGTGAATTATAGTCTCTAATATTCTACACGTCCTATCCCAATCCTTAATATTGCCCGCAAAATTAGCATATGCGCTTATAGTAGCCTCGTTGAATGGATTAAGTTCCATGGACTTTTCGAAATAAAATATAGCCTTATCAAGACATTCCTTGCATCCTAATCTATATAATGTGCCATAGGCATATCCCAAATATGCTAGAAAAGAATCAGGATAATTTGTAATTTTTATGTGGTTTTCATACTCTGTAATACTTGTAGCTAGTTTGGCAGCCAAAGCCGGTGCTGTTCCTTGAGCATCTAACACCTGAATATACTTAACCACTACCTCTGTACGCCATACCACATTGTGGTCTGGGAAAGGACATATTGCAAGAGACTTATCTGCTTCTTCTCTTGCCATATCTAATCCCCGCGGAATAACAGCTCTTGCCAGTCCCTTATACATATCTGCGACGTATCTAAACAGGGTTATGGTAACAATCAATAACATTACAGCATTGACAATATACAAAGCCCATACCGGAACAAGATAAGCTTTACTCTCAAATATCCATACCGGTCCAAATAAATATCCCATAGAAACAACAAAAGTAATATCCCAAAACAAAAACATCAAAATGACACCAATAGTAATTCCTAAAAGTAATGTAGCAGGATATGAAAAAAGGTGCTTAAATACAGGATAGAGCAAATATACCAAAAGGGCAAACCAAACAACACCACCTTCAATGAGAATATCTACATACATATTATGACTACGATCATACCCTTTAGTATGCTCTGCATAATAGGTCTCTATAGCCCTGTTCTCTATAAGATATCGCCTTACATATTCAAATCCAAATCCCCATAACGGTGATTTGAGCCATGTCTTAAGACCGGATAAGGCTAGATACAAACGCGTTGTAGCAGTGGAAAGAGTAAAAAACTTTATCTGCGGATGGATACCTAACTGCCTCAAATGTCGTGCATAAAATAAAGGGAAAAGGTTACCACGAATACGTCTGGAAAGAGGCCCTTTACCATTTAACACTAACCAACTAAACAAACCCAGTAAAATATAATAGATAAAAACCCAATACCAAGAGAACTGAAAATCCAAACAGAGGAAAATGGGAAGAAAAAGAAAGTAAACAATAGCCCCCACAATAACAGAGCGTTTTGTATTATATAAAACCGAGAGCACAGACACAGTTGCAATGAGCCATATAAACCACAAAGATGTTTTTAAATAATACAATGCCCATACGCCAAGCAGAGAAGCCATTAGCAAATTAAGATTGAAGGTTAATGGATTTCCTATGGTTCCAAGATAAGTACCAGGTCTATACTTCAGTTTTTCAAGTTTTAACTGAAATCCCTTACCAGAAATCTGGAGCACATAAATGGCAAAGTGAAAGATAAAATAAGCCAATACAACAAGCATAAACATTCTTATCGACACCAACTTATACAAGAGAAGCCAATATATCCAAAGGCCAAATAGGAGAGCATAAATATATGTGGTAGCGCCTAGTACCCTTTCACCAGTTCCCATGTATGTAATCCAAGAACGAATACCTCTAAAGGCCAGCAAAACAACAACCACAATGGCAATAATTACTGGCCAAGGAACAGGTAATTGAGAGTGTCTTGATTCCAAGAAATAAATGGTTATTCCCAAATAGAGAGAAAGCATATATAACGAAGTGACGAAATATTTAGGTAATGAAAACGAGCTAAATGTATATCTACTATAAACTATAGTAATTAGAAACGGGAGAAACAGTCCTGTCCACAAAGGTATAACCCCTAAAGTCAAAAGTGAAGTATACACCACCCATGGAAGTATCCATACTAGTATCAACTTCTTCCATATAGCCAAAATCGCTGTCCTATTCATGATCTATCCCTCCCAAGCTGAACTTTACTTCATTCTACCAATAATAAGTTAGAATATAGGAAAGCACTTTATGAGAGGAGGATGTTGTATGAACATCACGCAAGTAGAAGCAAGTCTAATCCCTAAGTGGATATTGGAAATTATTACAGAAACATATGATATGCTCAGCAAAGAAAAGGTAAGGGTTTCTAGACCTGATGAAATATCGTCAGATGAAGTAAAGGTAGAAATTTTCCCCATCAACGAAGTCTCTGTCACATTGTTGATACTCAATAAAATAGCTAACAGACTGCAAGAAGAACTAAACACCAAAGACGAAGAAAGGCTCAATAAAATTATAAAAGACGTTGTACTAGCATATCCACTTATTCTTAGTGCTGTCACATTAGCAATGAGTAACATAGAGCTTCTTGAAAAAAGCCATGATGAGTTTAAAGGTATCACAGAAGAAGTTAAAGAGGTGTATAAAGCAGAGGAAGAATTTTTCTGGGGACTTATACTTAACAATCCGCAAGTTATAGGGCTTGAAGGTTTTCCAGAGGAAGAAATAGAATGGCTAAAAGAATATCAAAATAAGTCTATGGAAATCTCTAAAGCAATTATTACCTCGTTATCTAGTGGCAAAGAACTACCTGAAGGAGAGTTAAGAGAATTTATTGAAACCTATGTTAAGGATATAAACAACCCTACACGACTGCTCCTTATAGCAGCTAGCATAGCCGATGCATCTTATTTACTTATACTGCTTAAAATGTATCCAGAAATCTTCTTGGAAATCAGACAAAAGATAGAAGAGCTCAAAGACTAATAAAACAAGAAGGGGGACTAGCCGTCCCCCTTCTTTGCCATACATAAGAATAAATTTTAATTACTTAGAAATTGCTCCTGTTGGGCAGGAAGCGATTGCAGTATCTACGCAATCGTCGGTTGCATCAGGATTAACAACCTTTGCCTTACCATCATCACCAAGAACAAATACCTGTGGACACAAAGAAGAGCATACACCACATCCGATACAGAGATCCTCATTTACCTGAATAGCCATAACTATCCCCTCCTTTTTATTCTTGCGTTTGGGCCATAGATTTTTCGGCCTTTGCCAACATACCCATAATACGAGACTTCCTGCGAGCTGCCTCTCTTTTGTGAATAACCCCTTTAGAGGCAACCTTGTCAATCATACGCTGTGCATCATACACAAGCTTACGAGCCTCTTCAAGATTACCTGCAAGAATAGCCTTACGAGCTTTCTTTATATAAGTCTTCATTGTCTTACGCCAATAACGGTTATAGGCAGTTCTCTTTATAGCCTGTCTAGCCCTCTTTTTGGACGATTTCAGATTTGGCACCTTTCACACCTCCTGTTTATATTATATTCAAACATCAGTTTGTAGGCTTAATAAATAACCCACTGGTGCGGGCGGCGGGATTTGAACCCGCACGGGGTTTTACCCCAGCGGATTTTAAGTCCGCTGTGTCTGCCATTTCCACCACGCCCGCACCACCTATTCTGTATGATACCACATATTTCATGAACTTGACAAGAACAGCCTATCAGTAAGTTGCAGGACCATTGACCGGATTTTGTTCATCTGTGAAATCATGTACAACATTGTGTGGAGTAAGCAAAAATAACACATCATATTGTCCTAAATAGTTATTATTAATACCTCCAAAACATTTCCCTCGTTTACCATTCCTAAACCATGTACCATACCTATTGGTATCAGAATAGATCTTCAATGTGCTTCCGGGGGTAAGCTCAATGTTTCCAAAAATAAATTTATATGAATACCTTCCGTATCCATCGGTAATACTCCAGCCATTTAATCTTATTGTCTTATTAGAAATATTCTTAACCACTACATATTCCTTATGACAACCACCCCACCTCTGAACAGCTGTAAAGACCAATTGCTTTCCCCCAGTGTAGTGATAAGCGGTTATAAGATGATAAAAATTTCTCGTTAAAAAACCAATGGTGCATTTATTTCCTTCGTCATAGGCCCAAACAGCTCCATTAAAAACTTGATACGGCTTACCAGACCATGGACAAAGCATATCAGGATACTTCTTATAAAACCAAATAGCAAACTCACTAGCATTCCACAAGGTCGGTCTATCAACAGTAAGGGTTTTTACAATCATATCTATATTGGTAAGATGGGCCTTATCCTTAGCTTCCTCAACAGCATCTAAATAATATGGCACAGCAGCAGCAAGAAGAATTCCAAGGATTACTATCACAACTACAGATTCGATTAGGGAATAACCTACCTCTCGATACTTAGATGTCCCATACAATATTAACAGGCCCCCATGAAACAGCATCAATATCCATGTCTGCACCAAAAGTACCATGAAGAAAAGATAGTCCCTCAGCTTCCATAGCCTGCATAAACATTTGCTCAAGCTTTTTATACAACGATTCGGCAATATCTGGCTTTAAGGCTTTGGTAAAAGAAGGCCTTTTTCCTCGAGATATATCGGCATAAAGGGTAAAATTACTAACGAGAACAATACCTCCTCTAATATCTTGAATAGACAAATTCATCTTCCCTTCACTATCAGGAAACACCCTCAACCCTATAAGCTTATTGATAACTTTAGTAAACACTTTCTCCCAGTCATTTCTTTCTGCATCACTATCCGCAAACCCCACATAAACGACAAGTCCTTTACCTATAGCTCCTTTATCAGCACCATCAACAGTCAAAGATGCTTTAGAAACCCTCTGGATAACTAGCCTCATCGTCTCATCTTCCCCCTTTTTACTTTTTCGACACCTCTTATTCTCAGCAGCTTTCTTCTAACAGAATGATAATCATTGATATCTTTAAGAGATACAACAAGCTCGATTATTGTCATTCCATCGCGTTTACGAAAATATGTTTTTATACGAGAAATATTCTTGTCAAGTGATGCAAGCTCTTTGGCAATATCAAGAAGTAGTCCTTTCCTATCCCATGTCTCAAGAACCAACTTCGTAGGATAAGCTCCCTCGACATCTTTAAGATAATCTAGCTCATCCCAAGAAACTTTAACAAGCCTGTCTGGATGAGCACTTTTCATAAAACTTTTCAGCACAGGACAATTTCTTCTATGAACAACAATGCCTTTACCTGTCGTTACCCAACCTACAATTTCTTCCCCGGGCAATGGTTGACAACAAGATGCCCTTGAGAGATAAAATGAAGTCTTAGTCTTTTTCCTCTGCACATCAACAATCTTAATCTCAGCATCTTTATTCTGCACGAACTCACATAACCCTAAATCTTTCAGAACATCTTTGACAAAGTTTGTGATAGACGAGGAAACCATAGCATCAACAGATTGTCCTTTACGGTCAGGAGACTTCACACCAGAAATAATTCCTTTTTTAAGACGAGCCAATTTTATATAAAGATCCTGTAGATTCCATTTTCTGCTCTTATCTATAGCATCTTTAAACTTAGATATATCTACCCCTAATCTATGTAAAACTTTTTCCAGAAGTTGTTTACCCTCTTTCAGCTCTTCTTCTCTACGGAGTCTTTTAAAGTAACTGCGTATCTTATCCCTAGCCCTGCTACTTTTGACAAAATAAAGCCAATCTCTCTTCGGTCCCTTAGATGTTTTGGAGGTAATAATCTCTACTTGATCACCTGACTGAAGTTGATAATCCAGAGGTACAAGTTTGCCATTAACCTTAGCAGCAGTACAACGATGACCTACTTCAGTATGAATAGCATAGGCAAAATCAACAGGGGTAGCCCCTTCAGGTAAGAAAATAGCCTGACCTTTAGGGGTAAAAACCATGATTTCATCGGCAAATAATTGCTGTTCTATCTCTTTATGCAGTGGATCCTCGCCCCATGTTTGAAAAATGGAAGATAATTTCTCTCGCATAGCTTCGACAATCTTTAGTTCCTCTACACTAACCTCTCCCTCTTTATAAGCCCAATGAGCAGCCACACCAAATTCTGCCTCTCTATGCATATCTATTGTTCGTATCTGCACCTCTAATGGTTCTCCTGCCCCATCAAATATCGTAGTATGAAGCGAACGATAACCATTAGGCTTGGGACGACTAATAAAATCTTTAAACCTATCGGGTATAGATGTGTACAGAGAGTGAACAATACCCAGTACC
>Ga0256835_1001184_pt1 | contig 16118 bp, 11 predicted proteins | sample PIR30metaG_FD_185972 | JGI IMG/M metagenome (GOLD analysis project Ga0256835, IMG submission 185972) | Hydrothermal vent microbial communities from East Pacific Rise, Pacific Ocean - PIR-30 | ecosystem: Environmental > Aquatic > Marine > Hydrothermal vents | place: Pacific Ocean: East Pacific...
CCCCCCCTCCTGTCAAGCCTCGCGACCGCCCGACATGACCCGAATCACGATCCAGGCATCCCGCCACCCTCCCGACCGCCGGAACCGGGAGAAGGGTCCCCGGCCGTGTCGGAGTCCGGGTCCGGGGTACGCCCTCGCCCTGTCCCGGGTCGTGGAGGGAGGGGTTGTGGTGCAGCGTCGGGGAATGGACGGTGAGGCACCGGATCGTGAGGCGGAGCGGGCGCTGCGGGGCGTGGTGGTGGGACGGAAGAACCATCACGGATCGAGATCGAGGCGAGGCACCGAGGTGGCGGCGCTCTACTACACCCTGCTCGGGACCGCCAGGCTCGGCGGCGTCGATCCGAGGACCTCCCTCCGGGAGGCCGCCATCCGGGCCATCACGGAACCCGGCACCGTGACCCTCCCGAAAGATCTCCGACCTGACCTGCCAGGACCTGGATTTCAAGCACACAACCCCCGCCAGGCGTCAAGACGGGGTCGGGCAAGGATGTACGATCACCCGTGGCACATCTGGCAGAACTCGCCGGGCATGCCTCCCTCGTGGCACGTGGAGCAGGTGTCCAGGTCCAGCCTGCCGTCCATGAAGAGCTGGCCGTGGGTCTCCGCGAAGTCGTCCGGGTGGGGCATGGTCACGCCGTGGCACTCGTTGCACTCGGCGGGCGTGAGCGCCACGCCGCCGTGGTGGTCGAGCTCGGTGTGGCAGGTGGTGCAGTCGATGCCCTGCCTCGCGTGGTTGGCGTGGCTGAGCGCCATGCCGTTCCACTCGATCTCCTTCTTCGGCCCGCCCTCATGGCAGGGCGTGCACTCCTGCCGGGCCGCCGTGTCGCCGTGGCAGGTGAGGCACGTGTCGAAGCCCTCCTTCTGCACGTACCGCCCCATCTCCGACCGGAAGCCCGAGGGGTGGGGCACGGGGATCCCTCCGTGGCAGGTCCCGCAGGCCTCCTTGCCCCAGGACAGCTTCCCGTGATCCGAGTAGGGCGTGTGGCAGGAGACGCAGTCCCCCACAGCGTCGGCGTGCCGGACATGGGGGAACGGGGTCCCCTTCCACGTGACGGTGGCCGGAATGGTGGTGTGGCAGCGGGCGCACTCGTTGGCCGTGAGCCGCCTCGCGTCCTTGATCCGCGGGAACCGGGTGGACAAGCCCGCGGCCCTGAGCGCCGTGTTGGCCGCCTGCACCGCGCCGTCCAGCTGGACGGCGGCGAAGACCACGTTGTGGACACCGTGACCCACCTCCACCTCGTGCAGGCGCTGGCGGGCGGTCTGCAGGGCCTTCTTCGCCTCCGCCGGCACCCGCCGGCCGCGAATCGCGGCCCGGGCCGCCCTGACGGCCCGCCGTGCCGCGGCCAGGTCGCGCTTCAACATGGCCTTCCAGTTCCGGAGGATCGTGTCGTAGCCCGGACCGTGGCAGTCGTTGCAGGCCTTCCCGCCGGGACGGCGCACCTCGCCGTCCCGCGTGGGCTGCATCTCCGTGTGGCAGCCGTCACAGTGGACGTGAACCCTGGCCATGGCGTCGGGCATCGGCTCCTTGCCGGGCTCGTCGGAGGCCACGCCGAGGTAGAGGGACCGCGTGGCGTTGTGGGCGTTCTGGTGACACAGGTGGCAGTCATCCTCCGAGCTGATCGCCAGCGGGCGGACCGTGTGGCCGATGGGGTGGTGGCAGAAGGTGCAGGGGAAGCCCTGACCGTCCACATGGGTCGCGTGGACGAGCTCGATGTTCCCGTACTCCTTTGTCCGGTTCCCGGCCAGGTGGCACACGACGCAGCGGTCATGATCCACGTCGCCCTCACCCTGGTTGATGTCCGCATGGCATCCCATGCAGTCCATGCCGTTCCTCTCGACCGGCGAGTGGTCGTAGCGGTCCTTCGGCAGGGCCGACACGTCGTGGCACAGCTGGCACCGCGAGATGTCCTCCTCCCACCCGAGCTTCCGGAAGTGGCAGATGGTGCAGGCCTCCGTGCTCACCGGCTTCCCCTCACCATGGACGAGGCTCTGGTGGCACGTGGTGCACGCCGGCTTGAGCCCCCGCTTGATCTTGCCCAGGTGATCCGCATGGGAGAACCGCACACCGTGGAACCCGAGCTCGCCTCCCTCCGGGATCTCCGCATGGCACCCCTCCTGCACGCAGCCGGACCCGGGGGCCGTCTGGAACACGCCGGTGGATCCGGTGCCGGTGATTCCCTGGGCGACCAGGGACACGGCCACCTTCTGGACCCTCATGGCACCCGAGGGCCCGGAGGTGAAATGGCACTCCACGCAGCCCACATCGGCATGGGAGGACGCCTTCCACGTGGCCACGTACTCGGAGAGCCACGGGAAACAAGCGTAGAAGGACGGACTCCCACCCACCTTCAGGAAGGCCCAGAACGCCGCCGCCAGGATGACCGCGACCACCACGAGACCCAGGACCATCCGCCGGAGCCTCTCGTTCCCGGGCTGCCCCCCGTCCCCGGTCCTCGGCTCGTTGACGGCCTCACCGCTCACGTACTCCACGCCGTCTCGTTTGTCGGCCATCTCCCCCTCCGGTTCCCGATATCCCACCGGTCCAACCGTAGCGACTTGTGATTCGTTTCGCAAGGATTTCGATGTTCTCTCAAGTATGGATCACTCTTGAGGCAGACGGAAACCGGCCGGCCGGAAGACCGGCCGGCCGTGATGCGCTGGGCGCCCCGGATCAGCGGTACCCGAAGAGCATGGCGTAGAGGATGAGCAGGATGAGCCCCGATCCGACGAAGAGGGCACTGAAACCAAAGAAGCGAATCATCTTCAGCTTCCTCTGCGGCACACCGCCCGCGATCCTCTCGTCCGGGTTCTCCATCTGCATCAGGTCCTCGTACTCGGCGGGCTTGTCGTGCCTGAGCTCCTCGAGCGGCACCCGCCCCGTGAAGATCACGGGATCCATGGGGAACTTGTCCGGCCTGAAGTGGGTGTTGAAGAAGTGGATGGTGAAGATGAACGCCGTGGCCAGGAGCGCCTCGTCGCTGTGGACGATGGTGGCCACGTTGATCATCCACCCGGGGAGGAAGCGCGTGAAGAAGGTGGGGAACCAGAGCATGAGCCCGGTGCTTCCGATGACGAACACGCCCCAGAACACGGCGAAGTAGTCGAACTTCTCCCAGTAGGTGAAGCGGCCGAACTTCGGACGTTCACCGCGGCCCAGGAACCACAGGATGCTCTGCCAGAACTGCTTGATGTCGTTCAGGTTGAACATCATGGAGTCCTTGCCGAAGATGAACCCGATCCAGGTCTTGCCGGACTCAGCCTTGAACTTGAAGATCTGGCGCACGTGGTACAGGAAGAGGAAGAGCAGGGTCACCGCGGCGATCCGGTGCAGGACGCCGGTGACCTTGAAGCCTCCCAGGATCCTCGAGATGACCACGGCCCAGCCCATGTAGGAGAACTTGAGCGTCATCCCCGTGATGGCCAGGGTGAAGAAGCTCAGGATCATCACCAGGTGCATGATCCTCTGGGTGGTGGTGAATCGCACGTAGAACCTGCCGTGGCTCGTGGCCTTCAGGTGCTTCCACTGGTCCCTGGTCCGCCACAGGCGGAACAGCCAGAGCAGGGTGTGGATGGTGAAGAACACCAGTGTTCCCACCAGCAGCGCCGTCATGAACAGCCAGGTGTAGTAGAGGTATGGGTACTTCTTCGGATCGTGGTGGGTGGCGTGGGTCAGGTACCCGGCGAACTGGCGATGGGCGCCCTTGTGGCACTGGCCACAGGTGTCCACCACGTTCGTGTGGCTGAGGGTGGACCGGGGGTCGTCGGGGGGAAGGATGTTGTGCCGGCCGTGGCAGTCGTAGCACTTGGCGGCACCCTCCTCGCCCAGGCGCGAGACCTTGCCGTGCACCGTGTCGAAGAAGGTCTCGGCCTCGTGCTCGTGGCACTTGCCGCACTGGTTCATCATCATGGTCCGGAAGCCCTTGGTGTCGATCCTCCGGATGGTGTGGGAGGTGTGGCAGTCCTCGCAGGTGGGGAGCTTCCGGTCGGTCTCGATGTTCCCGGGCCAGTGGACGCTCGTCCGGAAGACCTCCTCGATCCCCTTGTGGCAGGTCCCGCAGGTGTCGGCCACGTGGGCGGGGTTCACCGAGGACTCCGGGTCCTCCGCCGGCAGCTCCCTGTGGTTGGTGTGGCAGTCCGTGCAGGTGGCCGACACCACGAGGCCGGCCTCCAGCAGCCCCTTGCCGTGCACGCTGTGCACGTAGCTCTCCACGATGTCGCCCACGTCGGACTGGATCCGCTTTCCGGCGGGGCCGTCCTTGCGGTGGCACCGCCCGCAGAGCTCGGGAACGTTCCGGGCGAAGGTTGGCGAGGTGGGCAGGAGATGGCTCTGGGTGGCATGGGCGCTGTGGCAGGTCAGGCACCTCGGGGCGTCGGGATCACCCCTGGCCGCCAGGGTCCCGTGGGTGCTCCTCGTGTGGTCGGACACCACCTCGGCGTGACAGATGCTGCAGTCCACCGGGTTCTTGATGGTGGCACAGGGCCGCCTGATGGCGGTGCTCACCTCGGTGTGGCACTGGGCGCAGGCCACGTTGGCGTGGGTGGACAGGTTGTAGGCCTCCTCGTCGATGAACAGCGAGATGGTCTTCCCGTCCTTCTCCATGGTGAGGTTCCTGTCCGAGTGGCACCGCATGCATTCCTTGTTGGCCACACGCTGCGGGTTGAGCGGGGTCCTCCGGATCTTGTGGGGCTGGTGGCAGTCCACGCAGGCGGGGATCTTGTGGGGCTGCTCCTCCCAGAGCTTGCCGTTGATCACCTTGACGTGGACCTCCTCGATCCGTGCGTGGCACCGGGTGCAGGTCTTCGCCACGTTGGCGGGGTTGATGCTGGAGTCGGGGTCGCGGTGGTCCAGGATCAGGTGCGAGTTGTGACAGGAGGTGCAGACGGCCGTGACGGTGAGGCCCATCTTGAAGAGGCCCTCGCCGTGGATACTCATGGAGTAGTTCTCCAGGATCTTCGCCTGGGGGATGTCCCTCTGCTGGGAAACCTTGGTTCCCTCACGGTGGCACCGGCCGCAGAGGATGGGTACGTTGATGGTGGAGGTCGGCGACCGGGGATCGTCGTTCGGGAGGATCTCGTGGTGCTGGTGGCACGTGATGCAGCTGGGCGCCAGCGGGTCGCCCTTGAGGGCGGCACGGGCGTGGACGCTCCGCCGCTGGTCGGCCACCTCGTCGGGGTGGCAGGTCCCGCAGACCTTGATCTCCACGTCCTCGGTCCTGGGACGGGCCATGGAGTGACCCCTGTGGCAGTCCACGCAGGAGGCGTTGGGCCGCCCCTCTCTCTTCCCGTGGATGCCCCGGGCCACGGAACGCACCTCGTCCTCGTGGCACCTGCGGCACAACGACGCCACGTTGCCGGCCGCGATGGTGGACGACGGGTCGTCCGGGCCGAGGACGTCGTGATAGCCGTGGCAGGTCACGCAGCCCTGGGAGTCTCCGCCCCTCTCCTCCAGAGCCCACTTCCCGTGGGGGCCCCTCTTGAGGTCGTCCACCACGTCGTCGTGGCACTTGGTGCAGTCCACCGGCTCGAGGTCCTCCGCATGGGGCAGCTCGACACCCTCGAGATCCGAGTGGCAGGCGATGCACTGGAGGTCCCCGTGGACCGATGCCGCGAACTTCGCCTGGTCCACGAACACGGAGATCTCCGTTCCATTCCGTTCCCCCGTGAGATCCCGATCCTCATGACAGGTGAGACAGTCGGCGTTCCCCTGGGCCGGTGCCGCCCGGGCGGGCCCCAGAACGAGTCCCGCCAGCAGGACCATGATCGACATGCCGATGTGGTGAAAACGCCGTGGGCGGCGGCCGCCGCCAGACCAGTTCTGCATCACTCCCCCTCCGAAGAACGTCACGGACGCGTCACGTCAGGCGCGACTGTACCGGCATATGAAGAAAAACTCAAGCGTGCAATCGAGGCAAAGTTATTGAGAACAATACTCGATATGCAGATCAGGCCGGGGGAGTCCCGGTGGGATCAGCGAGCGTCCGGCCCCCGCCACACGCCGGGGATCGTCGCGCCGCACTCCACGCACCTCCCCTCCGGACCCACGCGATTCGAGACCACGCGGAACCCCCAACGCTCCACCAGGACGGCCCCGCACGAGGGACAGAGCGTGTCCTCTCCGTGGGGGATCCCCCCCGGCAGGTTCCCGGCGTACACGAAGTGGAGCCCCTCCTCGAGACCGATCTCCCGGGCCCGGACCAGGGTCCGCGCCGGCGTGGGGCCGCCACCGCTCATCCTGTAGTCCGGATGGCAGGCCGTCACGTGCCACGGAATGTCCACGGAGACCGAGGCCACGAACCGGGCCATGTCCCGGAGCTCGGACTCGTCGTCGTTGAACCCCGGCACCACCAGCGTGACCACCTCCACCCAGAACCCGAGCTCCCGGAGGCGGCGGATGGTGTCCAGAACCGCGCCGAGCCGCCCGCCGAGCCGCCGGTAGGCCTCCTCGCGGAAGGACTTGAGGTCCACCTTGAAGAGGTCGGTGACCGGCCTCAGGTACTCCAGGACCTCCGGAGTGGCGTGACCGTTGGAGACGTACCCCGTGAGGAAGCCCCGCCGGCTCGCCAGGCCAAAGATCTCGCGGGCCCACTCCGAGGTGATCAGGGGCTCGTTGTAGGTGGAGACCACGCACCGGGCACCGCTCTCCTCCGCCGCGTCCACCAGCGCACCGGCCGAGACGGGCCGGACCCGGGTCGTGGCCGCGGGATCCCGGAGGGTCTGGGAGGTGAACCAGTTCTGGCAGAACCCGCAGTGCATGTCGCAGCCGAGCATGCCGAAAGACAGGGCCCCGGAGCCGGGCAACACGTGGAAGAAGGGCTTCTTCTCGATGGGGTCCACGGCGATCCCCGCCGTGTACCCCCACGGCACCCGCAGGGCGTCACCCTCCCTGGAACGGACACGGCAGATCCCGCGCGCTCCCTCCGCCAGCTTGCACCGGTGGGCGCAGGCCACGCACTCCACCTTGCCCGACCGGTGGCGCCGGGCCAGGTCCGCGGTCACCCTCGTGTGACGATCCAGGAGCACCTCGCTCATCCCCGCCTCCCCTCCAGAATGTGGGGCGCGGTGGCGGCGTGGGCAACGGCCGGGGGGCGATGGGTCTCCCGAACCCCGGGCGTCCCGCCGCCACCGGAAAGAAAACCGGCCCGGGGAACCCCGGGCCGGCTGGATCGACGGTGATTGTCCCCGTCACTCCTCGAGCGGTTCGAGGGTGAGGGGATCGCGCAGGGGGACCCTGTGGATGGGGCCGAAGTCCGTGAGCTTCCACCTGTAGTCGGGGTGCCCCTTCATGATCTCGTCGATGTTCCCCACCACGAGAATGACCATCTTCGAGGGGTCCAGGTGCCGCTTCATGGCGGCCTGGATGGCATCGGGCGTCACAGCCTCCACCTTCTTCCGGTACTCGGTCCAGTAGCTGTGGGGGATCCCCATCAGCTCGTCGCGGGCGAAGATCGCAGCCGTCCGCTCCGCGGATTCGAAACGCCGCGGGAAGGTGTCCACGAAGGAGGCCTTCGAGGTCTTCAGCTCGTCGTCGGAGACCTTCTCAGAGCGGATCTTCTCGATGAGCTCCATGGTGATGCCCAGGGCACCGGGACAGGTCCTGGACTTGGACTGGAAGACCGCGCGGAAGTACCCGGGGTAGGCCACGGGGAACGTGAAGTAGGAGGCGGCGTGGTAGGCGAGCCCCTCGTCCGAGCGCACCCTCAGGGTGATCCACGAGGTGAAGCCACCGCCCCCCAGGATGTCGTTGCCCACCCGCAGGGCGAACTCGTCGGGGTCGCCGAGCTTCACACCCAGTTGCCCGGCCGAGACACGGCCCTGGTTCACGTCGGGCTTGTTCACCACGTACACGCCGGGCTCCGCCTGCTGGACGTCGGCAGGCGGCGGCGGAACGGTGTCCCCGCCCTTGGGGAGCGTCCCGAGGGTCCTCTCCAGCATGGCCTTGATGGCGTCCCGCTCGAAGTCGCCGGAGACGGCCACCACCACGTTGCCCGCATGCATCAGCCGGGCGACGAGACCCTGGGCGTCGTCCACCGTGATGGCGTCCACCGAGGCCTTCGTGGCCAGGCGGTTGGCCCAGAATCCGTCCCCGTAGACGAGGCGGCTCCACTCGCGCCGCTCGATGTCGGCGGTGTCGTCGTTGCGGCGCTTCATCTCCTGGATGAGGTCGTCCTTGGCCTTGGTGAAGCGGTCCTCCTGGAAGCGGGGCCGCATGAGGACGTCCATCAGGATGCCCATGGCCTCGTCCAGGTCCTTGGAGAGCACGTTGAGGCGGACCGAGCCGCTGACGTCACCGATGCTGGTGGACAGGTCGGCCGCGAGGAAGTCCAGGTCCTCGTCCAGCTGCTGGGCGGTCCGGTCCCCGGCGCCGCCGGTGCGCCAGACCTCGCCGGCCAGGCTGGCGAGCCCCTCCTTGCCTTCGGGCTCCAGGTAGGAGCCGCCCCGGAAGAGGACCGTCACGGTCACCAGGGGAAGCTGCCGGTCGGGCCTGGCGTAGACGGGAATGCCGTTGCCCAGCTCGAACCGCATGGCCGAGGCATCGGGAACCTGGAAGGTCAGCGGCGGGAACTTCAGCTGCTCGGGGCGGGGCGGAATCTCCCCCGCCGTCGCGACGGTCGCCGCCACGAGGACGGCCGAGAGCACGAGAGTGGGAATGGCGCGGCGCATCACTTCACCTCCGCGGTGGTGGACTGCAGCTCTTCGAGCCGCTGCCTGGCCCTCTTGAGGACCAGCTCCAGTGCCGGCTTGAACTCGGGGGGGGCCTGGCCCATGGAGCCCTCGAGGCCGGCGATCATCTTGGTGAGCTGGTCCGGATCCTGGACCTGCTCCAGACGGGCCAGCATCTGCCTGGCGGCAGCCTTGGCCCGCCCCTTCAGCCCGGCCAGCTCCGGATCCTCCTCGGTACCGGCCTTGCGGCTGTACCACATGATGTTGCGATCCTCGGGGGTGAAGTAGGTCTTCACCACCCTCTGGATGTCCCCGGCGGTGACGGCCTGGATCCTGGCCGGCATCTCGTTGAGCTCGTGCCAGTCGCCCTGGGCGTCGTAGATGAGGAGCTGGAGAAGGAGGAAGAACCGCGACTGGAGCCGCCGGTAGGAGTTGGCCACCGCCTGGTTCTTGACCTTCTGGAGCTCGTGGTCACCCACGGGCTCGTTCATGAGGCGATCGATCTCGGCGAGCAGGGCCTCCTCCACCTCCTGGTGGCTGTGGCCGTCCGCAAGCTCGGCGCCGATCTCGAACGAGCCGGCGTACTTCATGGCGCTGCTCCACGCGTAGGGCTCCCCGGTGGCGATGTGCTGCTTCTCCACCAGGGACTTGTAGAGGCGGCCCGTCCTCCCGTTGAGGAGGGAGGCCAGGACCTGGAGGGCGTACTTGTCCTTGTGGACGAAGGGAACCGTGTGCCAGCGGATCTCCACCATGGGGTTGGTGTCCGCCTCGGCGCTCATGCGCTTCTCCTGGAGCTGCTCGATCTCCTCCGTGATCATCTCCGGAGGATCCTGGGCGCCGCGGGGGATCCTGCCGAAGTACTTCTTCGCCAGGGCCACCGCCTCTTTCGGGTCGAAGTCACCCACCAGCGCGGCCGTGATGTTGTTGGGAGCGTAGAAGGTGGCGAAGAACTCGTTGGCCTGCCGGCGCGAGATGGACTCAACGTCGGAGGGCCAGCCGATCACGGGGTGGTGGTAGGGAACGGAGGTCCAGAACATGGAGCCGAACTGCTCCTCGAACTTGGCCACCGGGTCGGACTCCACGCGCATCCGGCGCTCCTCCCGCACCACGTCCCGCTCCGAGTAGAACTCCCGGAACACCGGGTGGAGCAGCCGCTCCGACTCCATCCAGAACCACAGCTCCAGCTTGTTGGCCGGCACCGTGATGAAGTAGGTGGTCATGTCCTCGTTGGTGAAGGCGTTGAGCCCCGAGGCGCCGTTGGCGGTGTAGACCTTGTCGAACTCGTCCTTGACGATGAGCTTGTGCTGCTCATCCTGGAGCTTCTTCATCTCGGCCCGGAGCTCCTCGAGGCGGGGCGTCTGGTTCTCGGGAGAGTAGATATTGCCGGTGATCTCACCCCGGCGCTTGGCCTCCCGGAGCTTCGTGTACTCCTCCTCCATCTGGAGCCTGACGGCATCCAGACGGTCCATGATCTCCTTCTCCTTCGCGTGGTCCTTCGTGCCGATGGTGGTGGTGCCCTTGAACATCATGTGCTCGAACAGGTGCGCGATCCCGGTGATGCCGGGCCGCTCGTTGGCCGAGCCCACATGGGCCACCCAGCCGCCCGAGATGGAGGGCGACTCGTGCCGTTCCACCATGAGCAGCTTCATGCCGTTGTCCAGGGTGACCTCCTGGACGGGGACCTTCGCCTGCTGGGCGACGGCAGGCCCGACGGCCACGACCAGGCCCAGGAGGACCAGGCCCACGATGCGCGATCCACGGTTCCTCATGCGTTCTCTCCTTCCGTGAGGGTGAGCTCGTCATCCACTCCGGAGTGCACTGGGATGGACAACGCCGGCATTCTATACGAACGGCCCCCCTGGGGGTTTCACCCGGAGATGAAGTCCTGGATCCTCTCGAGAACGGGAACACCCCCCTCGGCCAGCACCGAGTGACCGGCGTCGGGCAACTCCAGGAAGGTGGCGTGGGGCAGGCCCGAGGCCAGCAGCTCCGTATCCTCCACGGAGACCACGGCATCCCTCCGCCCGGCGACCACGAGCGCGGGGACCCGGATGTCCGGCAGGTTCGGCCGGAGGTCCCAGCCCTCCAGGAGGTGCCGGGCCTGGGCCCGGGCGCCCTCCACGTCCCGGGGGTCCAGCCCGTAGAGCTCGCCGACCTCCCGGATGATGGAGGGGTGCCGCTCGTGGAAGGGCGGTGCGAAGGTGAGCGCCGCCAGGGCGAGCCCCACGAGGTCCGGCGGGTCGAGCTCCAGCAACCGGGAGAGGAGGCCGAGGGACGCCCTGCCATGGTGCGAGAGGTGCGCCGCGCACGAGGCCAGCACCAGCCGCTCCACACGGGCGGGGGCGTCCCTCGCGGTGACGAGCGCGATGGCCCCGCCCATGGAGGCCCCCAGCAGGGAGGCCCGCTCCAGCCCGAGGTGGTCCAGGATCGCCACCAGGTCCCTGGCGGCGCCCGCCAGCGTGAAGGCCTCGCCGCCGCGGGAGGCCCCGACACCCCGGTTGTCCGGACAGACCACCGTGAACCGCTGGCCGAGGATCGCGGGCAGGCTGCCCCAGATCCTGCGCGTGGAACCCAGGCCGGCCACGAGCACGAGCGCCGGCCCGCTCCCGGTCACCGAGAACCCGACGGGACCGCCGGGCCCCTCGATGGTGATGGATTCCCCTTCCATGGGACCGATTGTACAGGCCGGCAACGACGGACGGGAACGGAGGAGTCCGTGCCGCCCTCCACCCGCCCCGTGAGGGAGTGAGGACGACAGGACGCGGGGGCGTCCCCCGCCCACCCGGAGAGGGATCCGTGGCCGTGTCGGTGACCGTGACCGTGTCCGCGTCCGTGGCCATGTCGGTGACCGTGGCCGATTCCATGGCCGTGGCCGTGGCCGTGGCGGTGGCCGTGACGGTGTCCGTGGCGGTGTCCGTGCCCCTGACCGTGTCAGTGTCCGGGTCAGTGTCCGTGACCCTGTCCCTGTCCCTGTCCCCGACGGATTCACCCCCTCGCCCCTGCTCCCCTGCCCCTCTGCGTCTGTGACGGTGTCCGTGGCGGTGTCCGTGGCGGGTTCGGGGACGGCGCCGGCGGACGGCGACCGCAAACGGCAGCCGCGGCAGGGTTCGTGTCCGTGTCAGTGTCCGTGACCGTGACCGTGTCCAAGACTGTGGCCGTGGCCGTGATCGCCTCCCCTGCCCCCCCTCAGCGCCTCTGCTCCCCTGCTCCCCTGCCCGCGATCCTGTCCGTGTCCGTGTCCGTGTCCGTGCCCGTGCCCGTGTCCGTGCCCGTGCCCGTGCCCGTGCCCGTGTCCGTGCCCGTGCCCGTGTCAGTGTCCGTGACCGTGCCCGTGCCCGTGTCCGTGTCCGTGCCCGTGCCCGTGTCCGTGTCCGTGTCCGTGCCCGTGTCCGTGTCCGTGTCCGCGTCCGTGCCCGTGCCCGTGTCCGTGCCCGTGCCCGTGCCCGTGTCCGTGCCCGTGCCCATGTCCGTGCCCGTGCCCGTGTCCGTGCCCGTGCCCGTGCCCGTGTCCGTGTCCGTGTCCGTGTCCGTGTCCGTGTCCGTGTCCGTGTCCGTGTCCGTGCCACGGTGTGCCCCTCGTGGTGTCCATTTGGTGGGGCCAATCGCACCCCGGCGGGGCCGCAGTCAAGGGCAGGCCTCCGGTCGCGGCGCAGACGCCGCGACCCCTGACAGCGGCCCCGCGGGGTGCCGGTGGAACACCATGGACACCACGAGACCCACACCGCTCCCCACGCCCCCCACCGGCCGGCTCCTGGCCCACACCGTCGCCCTCGAGGCCGCAGGGATGGCCATCACCCTCGCGCTGGCGCTCCCGCCCCGCCTCAGGAGCCTCGCCGACCAGCTCATCCGCTCGGCCTCCTCGGTCCCCGCGAACCTCGCCGAGGGCGCAGGCAGGGCCGGCCGTGACCGCCAGTACCACTGGCGTGTCGCCTACGGCTCCGCGCTCGAGGCCGACTCGCACCTGCGCCTGCTGCTCGCAGTGGGTGCCATCGACCCGGACCAGGCCCGGAGGGCCCTCGAGCTCCTCGACCGCACGAGGGCGCTCACGTGGCGGCTCCTTCACCCGCCCGCCCGTTCGTGAAACGTGAAAGGTGAAACGTGAAACGAAAGAAGGCACAGGGGATGTGCGAGCCTGGAGCCCCGCTGGTGAGGGAGGGAAGGCGTCCACCGCACCCCCGGAGAAGCGTCCGCGTCCGTGTCGGTGTCCGTGACAGTGACCGTGTCGGAGTCGGGGCCAGTGACCGTGCCGGGTTCGGGAACGGCGTCGGGGCCAGGGTCCCGGTCAGGGTCGCGGTCGGGGCCACAGTCACGGTCGGGAACTGTGTCCGTGGCCGCGTCCGTGACAGTGACCGTGTCCGTGTCGGTGTCCGTGACCCCGTCCCTGCCCCTGTCCCCGTCCCTGCCCCTGTCCCCGTCCCTGCCCCTGTCCCTGTCCCTGTCCCTGTCCCTGTCCCCGACGGATTCTCCCCCTCGCCCCTGCTCCCCTGCTCCCCAGCCCCTCTGCTTCTGTGACGGTGTCGGCGACCGTGTCGGTGTCCGTGACAGTGTCCGTGTCGGTGTCAGGGCCCGTGACCGCCTCGGTGCCCACCCCCCGGATGCCGCGGCCTCCGCATCCCGGTGCCCACGATTCCGTTACAATCGGCGCGGGGAGGATCCTCATGTGCCTGGCCATTCCCATGAAACTGGAGCGGCGTGACGAGTTCGAGGGCGTGGTCTCCCTGGACGGGATCAGCCGCACCGTGTCGGTGATGCTCCTGCCCGAGGCCGAGCCCGGCCAGTGGGTCCTGGTGCACGCGGGCTACGCCATCGCCGTTGTGGACGAGGACCAGGCCCGCGAGACGCTGGAGCTCATCGGGGAGCACGCCGACGCCATGAGGGACCTGTGACCCCCGGGGACCCCTACCACGATCCCGCGGCCGTCCGGTCGCTGGCCGCGGCGATCCGGGACGAGTCCGCCGGACTGCGGGATCCCCTCACCATCATGGAGGTCTGCGGCAGCCACACCCACGCCATCGCCAGGGCCGGGCTGCGCTCCGTGCTTCCCCCCAACCTCCGCCTCATCTCCGGCCCGGGGTGTCCCGTGTGCGTGACCCCCGTGGACTGGCTGGACCGGGCCGTGGCCCTCGTCCGGCGGGACGACGTGATCCTGGCCACCTTCGGGGACCTCATGCGCGTGCCCTCCAGCGGCCCCACCCTGGAGGCGGTCCGCAGCGAGGGCGCCCCGGTGGAGATCGTCTACTCGCCCCGGGACGCACTGGACATCGCCCGGGCCCATCCGGACCGCACGGTGGTGTTCCTGGCTGTGGGCTTCGAGACCACGGCCCCCACCATCGCGGCGGCCCTGGTCGAGGCCGAGCGGGAGGGCATCCGGAACTTCATGATCCTGCCCGGCAACAAGACCATGCCCGAGCCCATGCGGCTCATCGCCTCGGACCCCGCGATCCGGGTTGACGGCTTCCTGCTCCCCGGCCACGTGAGCGTCATCGCGGGCTGGGAGACCTTCACCTTCCTGGCCGACGACCACGGCCTCCCCGGCGTGGTGGTGGGCTTCACCCCCGTGGACGTGCTCCGGGGCGTCCTGGAGGTGGTCCGGCAGCGCCTGCGGGGCGAGGCCCGCGTGGCCAACCTGTACGGCCGCGTGGTGACGGCCGGTGGCAACACCTCGGCGAGGCGGCTCCTGGACCAGGTCTTCGTCCCGGCGCCGGCCACCTGGCGGGGCCTCGGCGAGATTCCGGGGTCGGGGCTGGACCCCGCCCCGGCCTGGGCCCACCGGGATGCCCGGAACATCGACGTGGAGCTCCCCGAGCCCCACGAGCCACCCGGATGCCGGTGCGGCGACGTGCTCAAGGGCGTCATCTCCCCTCCGGAGTGTCCCCTCTTCGCCACCGCCTGCACCCCCGAATCCCCCGTGGGAGCCTGCATGGTCTCGTCCGAGGGGAGCTGCGCCGCCTGGTACCGCCACGATCGTCTGGGCAGCCGGGGGGCCCGGCCATGAAGGCCCCGCAACGCATCCTGCTGGCCCACGGCGCGGGGGGACGACTCACCCGGGAGCTTGTGGAGCGCCTCTTCCTGCCGGCCTTCGCCAACCCGGAGCTCGAGGACCTGGACGACGCCGCACTCCTGCCCGAGCTGCCCCCGGGCCGCCCGGCCCTCACCACCGACGGCCACGTGGTGGACCCCCCGGTGTTCGCCGGGGGCGACCTGGGCACACTCTCCGTCAACGGCACCGTCAACGACCTGGTCATGGCCGGCGCCCGGCCCCTCTGGCTCACCTGGGCGGTGATCCTGGAGGAGGGCCTGGACGGGGAGCTCCTCGCCACCTGCGTGGAGGGGGCACGCCGCGCCGCGGAGGAGGCCGGCGTCCGGATCGCGGCCGGCGACACCAAGACGGTCCCGCGGGGCAAGGGTGACCGGATCTTCGCGGTCACCGCCGGCCTCGGCGTGGTCCCACCGGGCCGCGGTGTGAACGACCGGAACATCGCCCCGGGCGACGCGATTCTCGTGACGGGCACCGTGGGCGACCACGGCGCCACCATCATGGCCCACCGCCACGGCATGGAGAGCACCGAGCTCGTCTCCGACTGCGCCGCGCTCAACGGCCTGCTGGAGCCCCTGTGGGAGGCCGGCGTCCCCATCCATGCCCTCCACGACCCCACCCGCGGCGGGGTGGCCACCACCTGCAACGAGGCTGCGGCGAGAAGCGGGCTTCGCTTCGTGCTGGACCAGCAGGCCCTTCCCGTGGCGCCCCCCGTCCGCGCCGTCTGTGAGCTCCTGGGCCTGGACCCCTTCTACCTGGCCTGCGAGGGCCGCGCTCTCGTCTGGCTGCCCGAAGCCGAGGCGGACCGTGCCCTGGAGATCCTCCGGGGCCACCCGCTGGGCCGGGGGTCGGCCCGCATCGGCGAGGTGGTGGACTCCGCGCCGGGCCACGCCCCCGTGGAGGTCCGCACCGTCTCCGGGGCGCTCCGCCCCCTGGACCTCCTCTCCGGCATGGACCTGCCGAGGATCTGCTGAGGCGCGGCGGGGGTCGAGACGTTCGGAAGTGAGGGAGTGAAGACGTCCCCCATCCACCCGGAGAAGGTGGCGCCCGGCAGCGCGTGCCGGGCACCGCACGGGAAGAACGCACAGAGAAGTGGCCCGCCATCGGGGGAGGCGGCCCGCCCGCACTCCGGCGAGGCCGAAGCCATCCCGGCTACGAAGCCGTTCTAGCCTCGCCGGAGGAGGACGGCGGGGCCGTGCGACAGCACGGCCACGGCCGCCGGAACCCGGAGAAGGGTCCGTGACCGTGTCAGGGTCAGGGTCGGGGTCAGCGTCGGTCTCTGAAACTCCACCTGGCCGGGAACTCTCCCCCGCTCCCCTGCTCCCCCTGCTCCCCCTCTCCCCTGCTCTTGACCGAAACGGCGTCCGTGCCCGTGACCCTGACCGTGTCCGTGACCGTGTCCGTGTCCGGGACCGTGTCA
>Ga0256835_1001185_pt1 | contig 16112 bp, 12 predicted proteins | sample PIR30metaG_FD_185972 | JGI IMG/M metagenome (GOLD analysis project Ga0256835, IMG submission 185972) | Hydrothermal vent microbial communities from East Pacific Rise, Pacific Ocean - PIR-30 | ecosystem: Environmental > Aquatic > Marine > Hydrothermal vents | place: Pacific Ocean: East Pacific...
ATGGTGTCCGCCTTGAAGTGCTTCATGGTCTCAATGGTTATGAGTATCCCCGCTATTATTAGGTCTTCTCTTCCCCTTTCCATTCCGGGTATCAACAGCCTCTCTCTTTTCGGCATCTTTACCAGTCTTGCAAAAATCTCCTCTATCCTTGAAAGGCTCAATTTGTGGCCGTGGACCTTTTCGGGGTCGTATTCTTCAAGGTGCAGGTCTATAGCGGCTATGGTTGTGGGGGTTCCTGCTGTGCCCACAAGGGTTTTCCCTTCGCACTCTTTCATGTCAAGCTTTGAGAGCACGGCTTTTATCTCTCTTCTCACGGTGTTCAGCTCCTCTTTTTTCGGGGGGTCGCTTTTTATAAAGGCTTCCGTCAGCTTGACCACACCGAGGGGGGTGCTGGTGGGTTTTATCCCCGATTTATGACAGCAGATGTATTCCGTGCTACCTCCGCCTATGTCAAACACCAGAAAGTCTTTCTCCAGTTTTAGCCCGTATCTAACCCCCAGGTAGGTGTAATAGGCTTCCTCTTCTCCGGTTATCACCTTGACCTTTATGCCCGCCTCTTTTTCAACGAGCTCTAAAAACTCTTTTCGGTTTTCCGCTTCCCTTACGGCGGATGTGGCTATGGCAACAATCTTGTCAACCTGCATCTCTTCGCATTTTTCTTTGAATTTCTTTAGCACCTTCAGGGCTCTTTTCATGGGCTCCTGCTGAAGCCTTCCCGTGTGAACAAGCCCTTCTCCGAGCCTGACCACCTCCCTGTCCTGATACACGGGCTTAAGGCTTGAGTTCTTCACCTCCGCTATGAGAAGCCTTATGGTGTTGGTCCCTATGTCTATACTGGCTATTTTCACGGCCTTTCCACCTTTATGTTTCCCCAGAAACCGGCGTATTTATCCATTATGACCACCGCTCCCGTTATGTGATTGGGACCTGCAAGCTGTGATATCCACTCCAGTGCGCTTTCTATGTCCTCTTTGCTCTTTACCCTGTTCCCCAGAGCGGTGGCGAAGGCGTCAGCCACTGCGGCTGACCTGGCTACCACCGTTGCGGCATCGGCTTTTCCGGTGCTTATGGAGTGGCCTATCTTTCCGCTGGAGGTCGCTACACCGCAGGTTCCGGGTGGAATTGCAAGAGCAAGCTTTTCGGAAAGGGGAGATTGCCCTGCAAATATGAGGACCTTTCTCTCTTTTGCGGTGGAGATGAATATGTCCCCTCCGTTTTCCACGATTACCTCGTCTGACTCCCGCTTGAGCTCCTTTCCCACTATTTCCGCTATGGCACCTGCAACTGAAGCCATGGGACCCACTCCAGCAGGAGCAGAGGATTCCGCCATGAGCCTGACTATGTAAGGGGCGTTTTCCTCTACCTTAATCGGCGAGAAAGAATACATGAATTCGGGGTGTTTCCTGATGTAGCTTTTGAGCTCCTGCCGTATCTTTATGAGGATATCCTCCGCTAACTTTTCCAGATTCCTTTGAGCCATGATGAGGAGGTTGCTCTCTTCAACTTTCACTCTAAAGGGCGTCAGGTCGCCGCAGTTTATTATGGTTCTGTATTCTTCAGTCAAGGAGAATCCTTCTCCTTTTGCCTTTTCTTCCCCCTCTTCTTTCTTCAAGCTCTTTTACCAGCCTTCTTATTTCGGATTCTCTGTCTGAAAGCAGTGTTTCCAGCATTTCTACCTTTTTGGTGAGCTCTTTTCTCTCTTCTTCAAGCTTTTTAAGCTCGTTCTCCAGCTCTTCAATCCTCTCTTTCAGCTTCTGTCTTTCTTCTTCAAGGGCTTTCAGTTCTTCTGCCAGATTTTCTCTCATTGAATCGCAGGTTTTGAGAATATACCAGCCGGTAAAGAATATTCCTGCACCGGAAAAGGCTACTACAGATGCAATGCACCAGGCAGGGCTCACTTAAACTTCTCCTTTATCTTGGAGATGAACTCCTCTATGAAGGAGTGGGATTCGTCCTGTGCCTTTGAGAACTCTTTTAGAAGCTCTTTCTGCTTTTTGTTTATCTTTTTGGGTATTTTTACCTCAACCTCTATCACCAGGTCGCCTTTCTTCTTTTTCTTTGTTGACGGAAAGCCTTTCCCTTTGATGCGTATCCTTTCTCCCGGCTGTGTTCCGGGGGGAATGGTTACCTTTATCTCCTCACCAAAAAACGGAAGCTTCACTTCCGTTCCCAGTATGGCGTCAACGAAGCTTATTGGAAGTCGGCACACTATGTCGTCTCCCACCCTTTTGAAGACGGGATGCTCCTTGACCACAATGTCTATGTAAAGGTCACCGGGCTCCCCACCGAATACCCCGGCGTTTCCCTCTCCCTTCAGACGAATCCGGTCTCCAGATTTTATGCCGGGTGGTATGGTGACGGTAACGGTTCTTTCCGCCTCCACCCTGCCTCTGCCTTTGCACTTGGGACAGGGGTTTTTCAGGATTATCCCCTCTCCACCGCAGTTGGGGCACGGTTTTGAGACGCTGAAGAATCCGTGGGTATAGACCACATTACCGGTTCCACCGCAGGCGGGACATGGAGAGTAATCGGACGGATTGACTGCTCCCAGCCCTTTGCACTGGGGACAGACCTCAAGTCTCGGTATGCGCAGTTTTGCTGTTGTTCCTTTGAGCGCTTCCTCAAAGTCTATTTCAAGGACGAACCTGAGGTCCTCTCCCCGCTTCCTTCTGTCCCTCCTTCTGCTTCTGGCTTTGAAACCGAAAAAGTCGCTGAATATGCGGTCAAACTCCTCAAATATGTCGCCAAAACCGGAGAAGGAGGAGTCCTCCCAGCCAGAGCCGCTGTAGGAAAAGTCGGAAGTCCGCATTCTGTCGTATTCGGCTCTCTTTGCAGGGTCGGAGAGAACCTGATAGGCTTCTGTTATCTCCTTGAATTTCTCTTCTGCCTCTTTATCGCCGGGATTAACGTCCGGATGGTATTTTCGGGCAAGCTTTCTGTAAGCCGCTTTTATCTCTTCCTGCGATGCGTTGGGGGAGACCCCCAGAATTTCGTAGTAGTCTTTGGTGTTTTTCATTTTTTCTTAGCCACTACCACCTTGCTTGGTCTTATGAGCTTGCCTTTGAGTTTATAGCCCTTTTGCACTTCCTGCACAACCACATTGTCTTTCTCCTCGTCTTCCACCTGCATAACCGCTTCGTGCACATTGGGGTCAAACTCCGTGCCTTCCGCTTCTATCTCTTCAACGCCGAATTTCTTCAGGGTCTCTTTGAACTGCCTGTATATCAGCTTTACCCCTTCAACGAAGGTTTCCAGGCTGGAGCCTTCTTCAGCGGCTTTCAGCGCCCTTTCAAAGTTGTCAAGTATCAGCAAAAGCTCCTTTATAATCGTTTCGTTGGCAAGCTCTTTAAACCTCTCAAGCTCCCTCTGGGTTCTCTTTCTGAAGTTGTCAAACTCTGCAGAAAGCCTTAAAAGCTTCTCGTAAAGAACGGCCCTTTCTTCCTCCGCTTTTTTCAGCTCCTCTTTCAGCTTTTCTATCTCTTCCTCGTTTGTGCGGGTCTCCTTTTCCTCTTTCGCCTCTTCCTTTGGCTTCTTTTCCTCTTCCATTTTATGTCCTCCTTAACTTGAAAGGATTTCTTTCACATATTCGGATGTTTTCTGGACAAGGGGTATGGCAAAGCTGTAGTCAATCCTTTTTGATGCAACGAGTCCCAGCGTTCCGAAGGATTTCTCTTTGTATATGCAGGGGGTCAATATCAGGGCTAAGTCTTCAAACTCCTCCGTCTGAGCCTCTTTGCCTATTATAACGGTAACCCCTTCGTCTTTCAGGCATTTATCTATCAGCTTCACTATTTTGCTCTTTTCCTCAAAGGCTTTGAATATCTCTTTCAGCTTTTCCACGTTCTCCACGAACTCCTTGTGCTTCAGGATGTTTGATGTTCCCTCAAGGTGGACCTCAAAGCCTTCTTTGTCCAGAATGGACATGGCTTTCTTTGAAAGCTCAACGGCTTTGGTGAACAGGTTGTCATACTCCTGTTTTTCTTCCTTCATCTGCTGGAGAAGTGCCCTTTTCACCTCTGCGAGGCTTTTTCCGGAAAATTCGGAGTTTATGTAAGCTGAGAACCTGTTGAGCTGTTCCTGAGAGTAGTCTTCTTCCGTCCTTACCACCTTGTGCTGAACGATGCCCGATTCGGATATGAAAACCACGAGCACGGTCTTTTCGGCAAGCCTCACGAAGTTGACGCTCTTTACGCTCAAAACCTTTATCTTGGGAATGAAGAGAAGGCCCACGTGGTCCGTGTATTTTGACAGGAACTTTGAGGCTATTTTCAGAATGTCCTCCACATCCCTTGCCTTTTCCACCTCTTTTGAGAGCAGTTTCTCAAGCCTCTCCATGGTTTCGTTCACCGGCTTGAGCCTCATCAGGTGGTCAACATAATACCTGTATCCCAAATCCGTAGGCACCCTTCCCGCAGAGGTATGGGGCTGGGTGAGGTATCCCATCTCCTCTAAATCCGCCATTACGTTCCTTATGGTCGCCGGCGAAAACTTGAAGTTAAGGCGTTTTGCCACAGTGCGGGAGCCCACAGGCTCTCCCGTCTCTATGTGAACGCTTATAACTTCCTTCAGTATCTCTCTGCTTCTTTCTTCCATGGCTGTCCTCCGTGGATTTAGATTATAACCCACTTCTTTAGGTGTCAACTCTTTGTTAGCATTTGAGCTTGGTGAGTGCTAAAGGGGTTGAAAAAGTTGGGAAGTTGAAATAAATGCGGCAGATGGAAAGATTTGTTTGAATTTTTTTCATTTTTTGGTATACCTACAAAGATGTTTTTGGGAAAGAATTTAACCAAGTTTTTGTCAAAAGCGAAAGTTGCAATACTGTCCTCCAGTTCTGTTCAGGGGGACATAGTAAAATCGTATTTTGAGTCATTCTGCGTTCCCTTCGTGTTTTCGGATGTTTTCTCCTTTATGAAGGATGCATTCCGCTACAAGTTTGATGTGGTTCTGTGCGACAGGAATCTGCCTGACGGTTTGAAAGCGGAGTTCGTTGTGGATGAGCTGAGAAAGAGGAAGGAGCTGGGGAACCCCGTGGTGGTGGTCATAACTTCCGAAGACGAGTTTGAGTGGAAGTCGGATAATCCACCGGATTTTGTTCTTCCTAAGCCCTTTGATAAAGAGCTGGTGCTCAATCTTGTGGTCCAGTTTATATGTGAGAGGATAAAACTGAATACGGTGAGGAATAAGATACTCATCGTTGACGATTCTCCCTTGTCAAGGAAGAGGCTTATCTCACTGTTTTCCGGTATGTTTGAGGGTGAGTTCGTTGAGGCGGCAAGCGGCAGAGAAGCCCTTGAAAAGATGAGGGAGCTTGAAGGAGAGCTTAAGCTGGTCACCATGGACCTTCACATGCCGGACTTGAACGGCCTTGAGGTTACGAGGATTGCCAGAAGCGAGGGGATTTTTGCTCCGATATTTATGATAACTTCCGAGATAGATTTTCAATTTGTGGAGGAGGCTTTCAAAAGCGGGGTTAACTTCTACATATCAAAGAAGGATTTGAATGAGGAGAAGCTCTCTTTATTGAATGAGCTTGTTGAGTTCGTCAGAACGGGCAAGCTGTATGAACCGGTTTTGCTGGTGGAGGACAGCTCCTTTATGCGCAATCTTCTGGCGGCTCAGCTTTACATACACGGGCATCTGGTTGTGCCCGTTGATTCGGTGGCAAAGGCCCTTAGGGTCTTCAAGCTTAACCCCGTTTCTATATCTGTGGTTAATCTGAACCTTGAAGAGGAGAGCGGCATTGATTTTATAAAGGCGGCTAAAAGGCTTAAAAGCAAGGAGTATGAAAGGCTGACCATGGTCTATACCTCTTCTTCTGACCCGCTGGTCATCTTTGACGCCTTCCATCAGGGTGCTCACGACTTTATTAAAGCTCCCTTTAATCTTTGCGACTTTTACATAAAGGTTAAGAGCCTTTTCAGACTGAGGAGCATACTCCGTGAGCTTGAGAGCTCAAAACTTGAGTTTTACAGGCTCAGCGTTAGAGACGAGCTTACAGGTGTGTTCAACAGGAGGTATTTCAACGAATACCTGCTTAAAGCCATAAAGTCTGCCGTGATGGGCGGGCAGGATTTGGCTGTAATAATAATTGATGTGGACCGCTTTAAGCAGATAAACGATTCCTGCGGTCACGATGTCGGGGATGAGGTTCTGAAACAGCTCGCTAAAATTCTTGAGGAGAGCGTTAGAACGGAGGATGTGGTTGCAAGGTTAGGGGGAGATGAGTTCGCAGTGCTTCTCCCCAGTGCGGATATGGGCTCCTGTGCGAAAATCGTTGAGAGGATAAGGAACAAGCTCTCATCTGTAAAGCTTCCGAGGTGTCCCGATGTGCCTTTGGGAATCTCTGCTGGATGTGCGTCTCTCAAGGAGATAGGGGATGTGAAAGATGTTGCGGAAGCCTCTAAACTTTTGCTGAAACTTGCCGATAAAAGGATGTATGAAAATAAGTCTGCCAACAGGCTGAAGGGTTGATTCATGTGGAAGAGGTGCGATGAGGAAAGGATTATAGGCTCTCTTTTTGAAAAGCCTGGAGATAAAGAGCTGAAGCAGAAGCTTATGGAGGTCATTGACCCGAGGGATGTTGCCTCCGAGCTCAGCAAAAGGCTTTCCCAGATAGTTGAGACCTTTGAACTTCCTGTGGCTTATCCCACCAACGAGGAGGTGGTGGAGAAGCTTGAAGAATACATTACCGTTATGTTCGGCAGGCCTTTTTCTGATGAGCATGTCCAGCTTTCTCTGAAGATAGGGAAGGTTCATCTGGATGAGGGGGTCAGCCCTGTGGTCTTCATGGAGGGCTTTGAGGAGCTGAGGCAGATTGTTGCGGGGAAGGTGCTCAACACCTCCTACTCTGAGAGGGAAAAGTGTGAAATCACCGGTTTCGTCAACAGGGTGGTCTCCTTTTCAGTGGTGCTCGTGTCCAAGTCCTACTTTGATGAAGCCACGAAGGAGCTTGAGGTTCACATAGAGAAGCTTGAGAGGTTAAACAAGATATATGAGATATTGAGGGATATAAATCTCCTTTTGTTTCAGGATTATCCTTCGGACTTCCACTTCTTTCAGGATGTGTGCAAGATATTCTCGTCAGTGGGCAAGTTTCCCTTGGTGTGGGTGGGGTTGCTTGATGAGGATAAGGACACGGTGATTCCGGTTGCTTACAGCGTTTACGGGATAAAGGAGGAGGTGGCTGAAAGGCTCATCAGCGAGTTCAATGTGAGCATCAGCAGATACAGAAAGGAAGGCTTTGAAAAGCAGTTGCAGGACCTCTTTTCCGGCAAGGCCGTTTTTATAGAGGACATAATAACCGGTCTTCCGGATACTCCCAGAAAGAAAGTGCTTCTGGAGCTTGGGTGCAAGTCGGCTATCGTTCTTCCCATCTTTTCCGACGAAGAGGTGAAGGGCGGAATGTTCGTTTACGGCACCCACGAGCATGTATTTACGAAAGACGAGCTTGATTTCTTGAGGGAGATATCCAGAGACATCTCTCTCGGATGGCTTCACATGAACAAGAGGCGTGAGCTTGAAGCCACCCTCTTTTCGGACAGCCTCACGGGCCTTGGAAACATCAAGTATTTCTTTGAAGCTCTGGAGCACGAGATGGAGATAGCCCGCAAAAGGGGCTTGAAGCTTGCCGTTTTGCGCATAGACATAGACGGGCTTTCCGTTATCAACCACAACTTCGGATACAGCGTGGGCGACGAAATTTTAAAAGTCTTGGCTAAAAGGCTCGTTGACACCGTGGGTATGTATGGGACGGTGGCAAGGACCGGAGCTGATGACTTCAGCGTCTCCTATCTGGTGGAAAGCTATGCCGCCATGAGGGACTTTCTCTTCAAGCTCAAGGAGAGCCTCCACAAGCCCATCACCATTGACGGCGAGACCGTTAGAATAACCACCAGCATAGGCATAGCCTTTTACCCTGACGATGCCGAGGATAAAAGCACCCTTTTTGACAGGGCATCTTTCGCCTTGAAAAGGGCTCAGAGTGCCGGTGCCAACAGCGTGGTCTTCTATTCCGAAGAGGGAACCGTTGAGATTGTGAAAAAATACAGGCTCCTTGACGAGCTTGAGAGGGCTTTTGAGCGGAAAGAGTTCGTCCTCTTTTACCAGCCGAGGATAAGCATAAGAACGAGGGAGATAAGCGGTTTTGAAGCCCTCTTGAGGTGGCGGCATCCTGAAAGGGGAATAGTGCTTCCCGGTGAGTTTATCTCCGTGCTTGAGGAGTCGGGGCTGATAGTGGATGTGGGATTCTGGGTTGTGGAGGAGAGCGCGAGGTTTTTGAGGAGAATTTCTTCTCTGATACCGGAGGCGATAGTCTCCTTCAATGTTTCCGTCAACCAGTTCATGAGTGAAAACTTTGTGCTGAAGATAGCGGACATACTTGAAAAGGAAGGGGTTTTCCCCGTTCAGATGGAGATGGAGATTACGGAAAGGATTATGTTTAAAGCCGCAGACAATCTCAACGCTGTTCTCAGCGACCTTAAAGAACTGCGCATAAACATTGCCATTGACGACTTTGGAACGGGTTATTCTTCCATGATATACCTGAAAAAGATTCCCTCAAGGTGCCTGAAGATAGACTACACCTTCGTCAGCGGGATACCCGACGACAGGGAGAATGTGGAAGTGGTAATGGCTATATCAAACCTTGCGAGAAGCTTCAGCAAAAAGACGGTGGCGGAAGGGGTGGAGACAAGGGAACAGCTGGTATTTTTAACGGGTCTGGGTGTGGACGAGGCGCAGGGCTTCTACTTTGCCAAGCCCATGCCAGAGCTTGAGGTTTTTGATTTTATAAGGGATTACAGCAAGGAGAGGTTTTTCTGGAGCAGTAATTAGGCTTTTTCGTTGACTTTGCCGCTTCAATGGTGTTCTTTTAAGACCATGATAGTGATTCCTGCCATTGACATAAAGGACGGCAAGTGCGTCAGGCTTTTCAAGGGTTTGAAGGATACGGCAAAGGTCTATTACCACAATCCCGTGGATGTGGCTTTGATGTTTAAAGATGAGGGGGCCGAAAGGCTTCATGTGGTTGACCTTGACGGTGCCTTTGAGGGTGCACTGAAAAACCTGAAGGTTATAGAGGAGATAGTGAAGAAGAGCGGTCTTCCCGTGGAGGTGGGGGGAGGCATAAGGGATAGAGAGACGGTCTCTTCCCTGCTTGATGCGGGGGTGAGCTGGGCTATAGTGGGCACCCTTATAGTGGAGGACTTTGAGAGGTTTGCCGGGATAGTGCACGAGTTTCCTGAAAGGATAATAGCCGGAATTGACGCCAAAAGGGGGAAGGTGGCCGTCAGGGGCTGGGTTGAGACGGGAGGGGATTCCCTTTTTGATGTTGCTGAAAGGGTGGACGGTTTGCCCGTTGAGTCCATCATCTTCACGGAGATAACGAGGGACGGAACCCTTGAAGGGGTGGAGCGGGAGCTTACCGCAAAGCTTGCCCAATCGGTTAACACTCCGGTTATTGCATCCGGGGGAGTGGCTTCCCTTGAGGATATAAAAAGAATAAAGGAGCTTGAGCCTTTCGGGGTTATTGGGGTTATAGTGGGTAAAGCCCTTTACGAAAAGAGGTTTTCCCTGCGAGAAGCCATAGAGGTGGCGAGGGATGCTGGCTAAAAGGATAATACCCTGCCTTGATGTGAAGGAGGGCAGGGTGGTTAAGGGGGTCAACTTCGTCAATCTCGTGGATGCCGGTGACCCTGTGGAGAACGCCAAGTTTTACGACGAGGAGCTTGCTGACGAGCTGGTCTTTCTTGACATAACCGCCTCCTACGAGAAGCGGTTTATCATGATTGATGTGGTGAAAAAGGTGGCTGAAGAGGTTTTTATGCCCTTCACCGTGGGGGGAGGGATACGGTGTCTTGACGACATCAGGGCTCTTTTAAAGGCAGGGGCTGACAAGGTGTCTATAAACACAGCCGCTGTTAAAAATCCTGAGCTTGTGAGAAAAGGGGCGAAAGCCTTTGGAAGCCAGTGCATCGTGGTTGCCATAGACGCAAAGAGAAAGGGAGATTCGTGGGAGGTTTACATACACGGTGGAAGGACTCCCACGGGCATTGACGCGGTGGAGTGGGCTAAAAGGGTTGAGGAGCTGGGTGCCGGAGAAATACTTCTTACCAGCATGGACAGGGACGGAACCAAGGCGGGATATGACATTGAGCTTACGAGAACCATATCCGAAGCCGTTGAGATACCCGTGATTGCTTCTGGGGGAGCGGGGAATCTTGAGCACCTTTACGAGGGGCTCGTTGAGGGCAAAGCCGATGCGGTGCTTGCCGCATCCATCTTCCACTTCAGGGAATACAGCGTGAAGGAAGCCAAGAGATATCTCGCCGAAAGGGGTGTTTGCGTGAGGTTATGAGCTCTGCTTTTCTGAGCGCCCTCTTGCTTTTTCTTTCCTTTCTGCCCTTTAAGGGGCACTTTCTTCTTTCCCATGTGGCTTTTGTTCCTTTTCTCTTTTCATTTGAAAGGCGAAGGCTCAGAGATTTCTGGCTTTTCGGATTTCTCTTTTTCCTCTTTTCTCTCTACTGGATACCCAAGACCGTTGACAGCTACGGCAACACGGGCGTGGTGATTGCCCTTTTCGCCTATCTCTTTTTGTGCACCTTTCTTTCCCTGTACTTTCTGCTGTGGGGCGTTATGAGCAGAGCCGTCAGGTATTCCCTGTGGGGAGCCGCTTTCTTCTTTGTGATTGCCGAGTATTTGAGGGTGAAGCTCTTTTACGGCTTTCCCTTTTTGTGCCTTTCCCATACCCACGCCGGGATAAGCTGGTTCATCCAGATTGCCTCCTACACCGGGCAGTGGGGGGTTACCCTGCTTATTTTTATGGTCAACCTTCTGGTGCTCTTTGCCTTGAAGGGCAACTGGAAGAACGCCCTTTTGTGCGGGATTCTTCTTTTGATTGGGCTTTCTCCCTCCTTTTTGAAGAAAAGGCCCTCCCCGTGGGGGACTTTAAAGGTTGCCCTCGTTCAGCCTTCCCTTGACGAGGAGAAGAAGTGGGAGCCCGCCTTCAGAGACGAAAATCTAAATGCGGTTCTTTCCATGATAGACAGCGCCTGTGAAAAGGCGGAGCTTATCGTGACTCCTGAGACCACCCTTCCTTTTTACTGGGGAAAGGATGCTGGGAGGACCCGCTTCACTTTGGAGAAGCTCTCCTCGTGTGGGGCTTTTGTTCTTCTGGGGGTTATCTCTTATGTGAAAAAGAGGGGGCAGATTTTTTTCATAAACAGGGCTTATCTTCTGAACAGGGGGAAGATTGTTGACTTTTACGACAAGAGAATCCTCGTTCCCTATGGCGAGTTTGTTCCGTTTAGAAAGGAACTTTCTTTCCTATACCGGTTTGCCCAGCTTCCCGGTGACTTTGAGAGGGGGAAAAGAGGCACGATTTTCTCGGTTAAGGGTAAGCGCTTCTTCGTGGCTATATGTTACGAGATAGCCTTTCCCGAATACATAGCCCGTTCGGCGGAAAGAGCGGACCTTCTGGTCAACATCACCAACGACATGTGGTTTGGAAGAACCATTGCTCCCTATCTTCACCTGTGGGCGGCGGATTTGAGGGCTGTGGAGCTGGGGCGGTATCTGGTGAGGTGTGCCAACACGGGTATTTCCGCCGTGATAGACGAGGAGGGAAAAATAGTGAAGAGCCTCCCCCTGTTTAGAAAAGGCGTTCTTCTTGCGGATGTGAAGCTTTTTAGAAACTCAACCTTTTACGGAGCACATCCGGGGCTGTTCATTTTCATTGTAGCCGGTGTTTACGCCGTTTTTCTGGCTTACAGGCTGAAAAGCCGGTAGATTTTCTCCCCGGCCCTTTCCAGCACCGAGTAGTTGTATCCCCCTTCAAGGGCTATAACGAGTGGTATGCCCAGTGCGTCGGCAACTGAGCGCATCTGCTCAAGGATGAACTCCATTCCCGCATCACTAACTTTTAGCTCCGACATGGGGTCTTCCTCGTGCATGTCAAACCCGGCGGATACGAGAAGGATGTCCGGCTCAAACATCTCCGCGGCTTGAGGGAAGTATTCGCCGTAAACCTTTGCAAATTCGGGGTCTGATGCTCCGGCTTTCAGGGGGAAGTTCAGTATGTGCTCGTTGTTTTCCTTACTGCTTCCCGTTCCGGGGTAGAAGGGATACTGGTGGGTGCTCAGGTAAAAGACCTGCGGGTTGTGGTAGAAAGCGTTCTGGGTTCCGTTTCCGTGGTGTGCGTCAAAGTCCACGATGAAAACCCTGTTGTATCCGCTGTCAAGGGCGCTTACGGCTCCCACCGCTATGTTGTTGAATATGCAGAAACCCATTGCCCGGTTTCTTTCTGCGTGGTGTCCCGGAGGCCTCACCGCACAGATTATGTATCGGTATCCCTCTTGGGTGAGCTTGACCGCCTGCTCAAGGCTTCCTGCGGCAAGAAGAGCCGCTTCGTAGGTGAAGGAGTTTACATAGGTATCCGGGTCAAGAAACCCCACCCCTTTCCGGGAGGCTTCTTTAATCCTGTTTATGTAGTCCTCGTCGTGGACTTTTTTGAGCGTCTCATAGCTTACCGGTTCTGCTTCAAACTGGGTGATGTCCCTGTATTCGGGCAGTTTCCTCAAAAAAGCGGAAAGCCTTCCGGCATTTTCCGGATGGCCTTTCAGGTTGTGCTTGAAGAAGGTACTGTGCGATATGAGCGCCGATTTTTTCATGAGTGGGTCTCCAAAATTAAGTGTGTCCCCGGGGGGATTTGAACCCCCGTTACCGGCGTGAAAGGCCGGTGTCCTGGGCCGGGCTAGACGACGGGGACACAAGTGAGCCGCCCAGGACTCGAACCTGGGACCAACGGCTTAAAAGGCCGTTGCTCTACCAACTGAGCTAGCGGCCCACAGCATCGTTGCCCTTAATTAGCAAAGAGCAACTTCTTCGTCAAGAGAATATATACCCTTTTGCCCTTTTGTCCACCGGAAAATTTACTCGTGCTCCCTTTCAAACCTCTTCTTCAGCTCCTGGGCTATTTCCCTGAAGTTTTTCGCCTCTTCAAAGAGCTTTTCGGAGTTTTTCGCAAGCCTTTCAAGCTCGTCATACACCTTGCTTATGTAGTTCTTTGCCTCTTCCATAAAGGAGCTCTGGGTTTCCGTTGCCTGCGTAATTTTTGTTTCCACCTTTTCCGCTATGGTCTTTACGCTTTCCATCATGGAGTTGAAGATGCTTTTTAGGTCTTTTACCCTGTCAGCCTGAATTTTGGAGTATTCAACGATTTGTCCCACCTTGTCTATCATTTCGTCAAATTCTTTCTTGCTCACGGTTATAAAGGATTCCACCTCTGAGGTTGCCTTCTGCGTTCTTTCGGCGAGCTTCCTCACCTCGTCAGCCACCACGGCAAAGCCCCTTCCGTGCTCGCCGGCTCTTGCCGCCTCAATTGCCGCATTTAGCGCAAGGAGATTTGTCTGGTCGGCAATTTCGTTGATAGTGTTGATGATGTTGAGCATTTCGTCCACCCTTTTGCTGTATTGCTTTACCCTGTGCTCAAAGTCGCCGATGATGTCCACCACATTGTCAACCACGGATACGGAATCCTCTAACACGCTTTTGCTTCCCTCAAGGTTTTTCTCTATCTCAGCCGTTTCCTCAGATATGCTTATGGCTTCCTGTGCCAGCTCCCTCGCCATGTTGGTGGCTTCGTCCACTATCCTCACCGTTTCGCTTAAATGCTCGCTGTCTTTTTTCACCAGCTCCGCCTGTTCTTTTGCCAGCTTCTCTATGTGCACGGCATTTTCCGTGATTTCGTGGGATATGTGCTCCACATCGTCTATGGTCTGTTTAAGGGACTTGAGGTAGGCGTTAAAGGACCTTATGAGCTTTCCTACCACGCCTTTTTCGTCTATAAGAGGTATCTCTCTGTTACCCGTTTTGTCGTGTGAAAGCTCTTCAATTTCTTCGGCTATTCTTTCAATACTGGAGAATACTGGGTTTATGCCGAATATAAAGGCTATTATTACGAGAATGGTTGCAATTATTCCTCCGGCGATGGAGGAGGCCCTGTAGGTCTTCATGGAAGCGATTTCAGATGCAATCTCCTTTTCTATCTGTTTGGATTGAAGCTCCAGTATTTTTAAAACGGTATCCTGCATCTTTTCCACATATCTGTCCATCTCTTCCATGAGCTCAGCTCCTTGTGGACTTAAAGGCGGAAGGTTGAGTATCTTCAGGGCTATTTCCTTGGCTTTGAGATAGTTTGCGGTTATCGTTTTTATCTCTTTGGGGTATTCCTCACCGAGAGAAGCTTTTATCTCCTTCATGAGTTTTGAGAGCTCTTTGTCAAGCTTTGCAAAGTTTTCCTTCTCTTCCTGCTTCCATGTGATGAGGTAGTCGTTGGGGCTCATCGCCCACTCTGACAGGGCGTTTGAGAACTTCACCAGAAGGTTGTGCTCCTCAAAGTCCGAATAAGTTTCGTTCATGAAGGAGATAAACCTCGTAAGAAAAACGGTGTTCATGATTGAGCCAACAATCACTATTCCCAGAACCAGAACAATTGCCAGCGTAATCCTTGCCCTGTAGGTCATTTCAATCCTCCAAAGAGCAAAAGTTTTCCCCTTTTGTATTGTTTGTTCTATTAATCGGAATTTAGTATAGAAACTTTACAGCTATAGGACAAGTTTTCTTTCGGATTTTATCCTGTGGTCGAGATAATACATTATGGGCACCACCATTCTTGAGAAGAGGGTGGAAGCCACCTCTCCCGCCATCAAAGATATGGCAAGCCCGTTGAATATGGGGTCAAGAAGTATCACCGATGAGCCCACCACAACGCTCATGGCGGTGAGCAGCATGGGTCTGAACCTTATGGCGCCTGCTTCTATCACCGCATCTTCAAGGGGCATTCCTTCGGCAAGCTTGAGCTCTATGAAGTCAGCCAGTATGATGGAGTTTCTCACCACGATACCCGCACCTGCTATGAAGCCTATCATGGAGGTTGCGGTGAAGAAGGCTCCTGCCAGAGCGTGTGCCGGTACGATGCCTATGAGGGAAAGGGGTATGGGAACCAGTATGGTGATGGGGATGGAGTAGGACTTGAACCACCCCACGATGAGCATGTATATGAGCACCATGACAGCGGCAAAGGCGAGCCCGAGGTCTCTGAAGACCTCGTAGGTAATCTGCCACTCGCCGTCCCACTTCATTGCGTATTTAAGGGTGGTGGGGGGCTGTTTCGTGTAAAACCTCTCCATGGGGTATCCGTCCGGAGTTTCAAGTTTGTCAAGCTTTTTGTTTATCTTTATCATTGCGTAAACGGGGCTTTCCTCCTTTCCTGCCACATCTCCTATCACATAGACCACGGGTTTCAGGTTTTTGTGGTATATGGGGTGCTCAATAACCCCTTCCTTTATGGTTGCCACTTCCGATATGGGAATGACCTTTCCGGTTAAGGTTTTCACCTTTATTTTCTTGAGGTTTTCCAATCCGGAGCGCTCAACTTCAGGGTATTTCACCAACACATATACATCTTCCTTTTCGTAGGGAACATGGAGCAGTCCGGCAATGCTTCCCTTCATGGCCGCTTCAAGCACCTCCCTTATTCTCAGGGGAGATACGCCCAGACTCAACGCCTTGTCCCTGTCAACGGTGATTATGTATTGAGGCTGTGGGTCGGTCATATACCAGTCTGCGTCCACCACGCCGGGGGTGTGGTCAAAGATGTCCAGAACCTTTCTGGCAATCTCTATCTGCTTCTCGTAGTTGGGTCCGTATATCTCCGCCACCAGCGTATCCAGCACAGGAGGACCGGGGGGCACCTCAACCACCTTGACCCGGGCGTTGTATTTGTCGCCTATCTTGTGGATAAAGGGCCTCACCCTTTTGGCTATCTCGTGGCTCTGAAGCTTCCTTTCGTGCTTGGGAAGGAGGTTCACCTGTATGTCAGCCACATTCGGTCCGCGTCTTAAGTAGTAGTGTCTTACCAGCCCGTTGAAGTTGAAGGGGGCGGCACAGCCTATGTAGAGCTGATAATCGGTCACCTCTTTCTGGGTTGCGAGGAACTGGCCTATGTCCTCTGCGACCTTTGCCGTCTCCTCAAGGGAGGTTCCCTCAGGCATGTCTATTATCACCTGAAATTCGCTTTTGTTGTCAAAGGGAAGCATTTTCACATAGACGAGCTT
>Ga0256835_1001186_pt1 | contig 16098 bp, 14 predicted proteins | sample PIR30metaG_FD_185972 | JGI IMG/M metagenome (GOLD analysis project Ga0256835, IMG submission 185972) | Hydrothermal vent microbial communities from East Pacific Rise, Pacific Ocean - PIR-30 | ecosystem: Environmental > Aquatic > Marine > Hydrothermal vents | place: Pacific Ocean: East Pacific...
GAAGACGCGGCGGAGGAGATCGACCTGTCGGAACTGGAGCAGGTGCTCGATGGGGACGATGCCCCGCCGGCGGCCGAAGAGCACGACGCGGAGCCGGAGCTGAAGCTGGCCATCGACGAGGACGACGAGGTTGGTGTGCCTGCGGAGACTGCCGAAGACGCGGCGGAGGAGATCGATTTGTCGGAGCTGGAGCAGGCGCTCGACGAGGACGAGATACCGCCGCCGGCTGCAGAAGAGGGGGCCGATGAACCGGAATTGAGCCTGGCGTTGGACGCGGACGAAGAGATGGGGCAACCGCTGGAGCCCGGACCGGAGGAAGACCGGGGAGCGGACTTTTCCGAATTGGAAGCGGCCCTGGCGGAAAGCGAGGGACCGGCGCCGGCGGACGAGGATACGGCTGGGACGATTTCCGATCTGCAGCTGGACATGGATGAACACCGGCAGGAGGATATCGCTGCGGTGGACGATGAGGACGAAATCGATCTTTCTGAACTGGAGCAGGCACTGGAAGGTCTGGAAGAGGGGCCGTCCGGAGATCCCGATGAGAGCAGGCGGGATGCCGCCTTGGACGAAGCAGACCTGGATTTTGGAATGGGCTCGGCCGAAGAGACTGTGGAGATGTCCTCCGACAGCGCCGAAGAGCTCGACCTGTCGGAATTGGAGCAGGCGCTGGCGGAGACCGAAGGCTCCAGCGGGGGCGACGGGCAGGACGAGGCATTGGAAACCGGTGCGGATGACGCCCAGGAGATCGACCTTTCCGAACTGGAGGATGCCCTGGCAGAGACCGGGGAAGCCTCTGCTTTACTAAACGTTGCTGACGAGGACGAGGACCTGTCCCTGGAGCTGGCTTTGGACGCCGCCGACGAGTCGGGTGTGCTGCCGGATGCCGACAACCGGGAAGCCGCTGTGGAAACGGTGGACCCGGGCGATTTCGAAAAACCCCTGGACATTGACGAAGCGGACGATGTTCTCCCGGACTTGTCGCTCGAACTCGAAGAGGAGGCTGAAACCGCCGCCGAGGGCGGGGGCGAGATGCAGGAGGAGCTCGATCTGTCGGATATCGAAGAATTGCTGGAATCCGATCGGGGTTTTGCCGCCGCGGCCGTTGAACCTGCTTTGGCGCAAGCAACTGAAGAGGGGGAAGAGGGCATCGACATATCCGAAATCGAAGAGGTGCTCACGGGTCCCCCTGAATCCGGGGAAGAGGGCGCTGACGGGGAGGCCGACGAAAACCTCGATCTGGACTTCGACATTGAAGAGGAACCGGTGGCGGAAGAGAGCGCCCAGGAAGCCTTTTTTTCCGAAGACGCCTCCGATTTCGAATTCGAAGAAGACGACATCGAGATCGCCGATGCAGACGCGGAAGCGGACATTTCACAGGAGGAAGAAGAACTGGAAACAATTGCCGCCGATGCAGACGAGCCGGTTGCCGCCGAGACGGCCGGGGGGGAGAGCCCCGTGGCCTCCGGCGGATTTACCGACAGCGGCGCTTCCGAGGGTGTTTCCACCGAAATGCCTGCCGCCGCCATGGCGACGGCGGGAACAGCGGCCGCATCGGTGGCGGCCGCCCGGACCGTCAGGCGGGGGGGCGGCGGCCGGATCCTACTCTGGATCGCGGTGCTCCTGCTGTTGGTCGCCGGCGGATATGTGGCCTATTCTTTCTACCCCGGCAAGCATATCGCCGGGATTCCCAAACTCGGAGAACTCAACATACCTTACGTCAGCCCGCTGTTCCAGACCAGTCGACAGGTGGATCCGGGCAACCTGCGGATCAAGACCGTTGGCGTGACCAGCCGGTTTGTCAACAATGCCAAGGCCGGCCGCCTGTTCGTGATCAGCGGAAAGGTCATCAATCGCTATCCGGAACCGCGCCGGAACATCAAAATTGTCGGCCGGCTCTTTGCCAAGGGAAAAAAGCTGGTTCAGACCCGGAATGTCATGGGTGGCGTGGTCGTCTCCGACCTGGAGCTTTCACGCCTGGATGCCGGCCAGATCGCAAAACGCCTTTCCGGCCGGGGGCCGGCTCTCAAACCCGGCCAGAGCCAGCCGTTCATGATCGTTTTCTCCAACCTGCCGGACAACTTGGAGGAGTTTACCATCGAGGTGGCCGGCTCCACGAAATGATGCTTGCCGGCACGTAATTTCGACTTGACTAAGCTGCTATCAGCTGTTAGGGAGACCGGTGTCCTGACGGATGCCATAATGGCGATGTAGCTCAGTCGGTTAGAGCATGCGGCTCATATCCGCAGTGTCCGGGGTTCGAATCCCTGCATCGCCACCAGGTTTCAAACCCGCTGCCTCTGTACAGCGGGTTTTTTGTTCAGGGGCCTATGCCGGGGACCCGGGGCCGGGCGGCCATCGGATACAGCCGCCCATTATTGGATTGAAAACCACCGTTGAATCTGATACGAAATTTCCACGGAGCCGTAGGGCCGCCAGCACAGGCGTGGCCTGGGGGAGGGCTTGCGGCGACGAGAAGGGAGCGGCGGCATGAAGCGCTTTTTGACGGCGGCGGTGCTGGTTTATTGGTTCATTTTCTGCGGGGCGGCCGGGGCCAACTCCCTGACGACCTTTTACGGCGATCGGGACGGGTTTGGTCTGGGATACGGGCCCGGACAGTTTTTCGACGTTAATTGGGAATTTTACAAGGCGCTGGCCGGCAGTGCAAACGGTGACCCCGCGGGCACCGACACGTTCGGGGCGGGCATCCAGGCGCGTGATGGGCACTTTGCCTGGCGCCAATGGACCATGACGGTCGGACCGTGGGCAGAAGCGGACACGGTGACGGGCCTCTCCCTGGAAATGCTGACGGGTGCCGGCTTTCGTTTCTACCAACACAGCGCTCTTTACTTCGACGCCGACCCCGGTGAGGCGGAACGCTGGATGGCCGTAGGCCAATTCGTCCGCCCCCAATGGAACGATGAATACCTCAGGGTGCGCGAGGATGTTTTCGACCTGATGCCGCTGCAGGACTGGATCCTTCCCTGCCTGCATTCGGGCAGCGTCACCTTCCGCGTCGAAACCCGCGCGGGGTCCGGCGGTTTCCCTTACGCCGGGTGGATAATGGATTACAGCGCTCTGTCGATTTCCGATCGGGAGCCTCCTGCTCAAGTTCCCGAGAGCCCGACCGCGGTGTTGCTGTGTGCCGGACTGGCCGCGCTGCTGATCTTCCGGTACCGGCGCCCGCGCGCAAGCGGCGGCGGATGCCGCTGACGATGCCATGACGATCGGTGCTTTTCAGAAAATTGTTGAAGACCGCATCCGCAGGGCCCAGGAAAAGGGCGAATTCAACAATCTGCCCGGGGCGGGCAAACCGCTCAGGCTCGAAGATGATGCCACTGTGCCGGAAGAACTGCGCCTGGCCCACAAGATTCTGAAAAATGCCGACTGCCTGCCGCCGGAACTGGAACTCAAGCGGGAGATCCGCAAGACCGAGGACCTGCTGGCCGGCATGCAGGACGCCGCCGAAAAATACCGCACGCTCAAAAAACTGAATTTTCTCATTATGAAGTTCAATTCCCTGAGAAGTGCCTCCGTTCAGTTCGACGTGCCCCAGAAATACATGCCCGACCTAGTGGCGCGCCTGGAGACTTCGGGCCACAAACCGGATTCCTGAGACCTGGGGGCCGGATCCCGGCGCCGGGCGGCCATAGGGGCCCCGAAAACCGCCGGAAGGGTTTCCCCGCTGCCGCAGGACGAAGGGCCTGCGATTCCGCTTCATTCTTCCGGCGTTGCCGGGTTTCCCGGTTGACTCGCCTTGCGTAGTGGTTACGTTCAGGGAGTCGGTGGCTGTTCCGCACTCCTCCGGGAACACCTCCTGACAGGCATCTGTCGATGCCGTTGAGAATTTTGCACATAAGGATTCCAGTACGATGAAAATGAAAAAGCCTGCAGGCCGGAATGACGGTGTTCTCAAGCCGGTTTTTGCAGCCTACCTAGTATTGCTGCTGCATCTGCTCATGATCGTGGGAATGGGGCTGGTGGTCATTTTTTTCAGCGGCATCGTGGCCTACCTCTCCTGGATTTTTCTGGGCGGCATCCTGGTCATCGGCGCCTCGGGCTACCTTTTTTTCCGGCGTATGCGCGCCGAGGGCCGTAACCTGCAGGAGATGATGAACCGATCCCCCTTCGCCGGCCAACACCTGGAGGTTGAGTTTCTGGGGGGGCTGGCGTCGGTCAAGATCGGCGCCGGTGAAAATGCCGGCAGGGCCGGCGCTTTGCCCGCACACCCGGTCTATCAGCTGGAAGATCCCGGCGTGATGCGGGTGCGGGAACTGACCGAACTGGCCAGGCTGCTGTCGGAGGGCCTTATCTCTCAGGCGGAATTCGCCCGCCTGAAACAGGACATCATCGGCCGCTCGCATGAACCTGTCATCGAGCCGGACCACGAAACCATCGAGGCGGACAACGGGGTGGGAGACGCACCATGAAAAAGCTGACCCTTGCGCTGATTTCGGGGGGCATATCCTCGGAGCGAGAGGTTTCCCTGAGCAGCGGTGACCAGGTGTTCGAGGCGCTGGACAAGGAACGTTACGATATCCGGCGTTACGATCCCAAAAGCGATTTGCCGCGACTGGTGCAGGATGCCCCCGGGATCGACGCGGCGTTGATCATTCTTCACGGGCCATACGGGGAAGACGGCACCATTCAGGGGATGCTGGACCTGCTGGGGATTCCCTACCAGGGTTCCGGCGTTCTGGGCAGCGCCGTGGCCATGAACAAGCTGGTGTCCAAACAGCTGTACGAGAAAGCCGGCATCCCCGTGCCGGCATACATCGTCCTGCAACGCCACGACACCGATGTGGCCGGCACGACCGTGGAGCGCCTCGGTCTGCCCCTGGTGGTCAAACCCGCCAGCGGCGGTTCCAGCATCGGCATGTCCATCGTGCGGGAGATCGACCGCCTCGCGGCGGCTCTGGAAAAAGGCTTCGAATACGACGACACCCTGATACTGGAGGAGTTTATCGAGGGCACCGAGCTCACGGTGGGTGTCATCGGCAACCGTGATCTGGAGGCCCTGCCGGTTATCGAAATCGTTCCCGATGAGCGCTATGAGTTTTTCGATTACGAGGCCAAGTACACCGCCGGCGCAACCCGGGAAATCTGCCCGGCTCCCATTCCCGACAGCCTGGCGCAGCAGGCCCAGTCTTACGCCCTTATGGCCCACCGCGCGCTTTTCCTGGAGGGGTACAGCCGCACGGACATGATCGCCGCTGAAAAGGGGCTGTTCGTGCTGGAAACCAATACCATTCCGGGCATGACCGCCACCAGCCTGTTTCCGCAGTCGGCCGCCGCCGCAGGAATGTCCTTCCGGCAGGTGCTGGACCGGCTGATCGAGCTGGGCATGGAGGCGCACTCGCCGGAACACGGAAAAGCGTAACCGGCGCCCGGGACACACGGGTGGACAACCGAAAAGAGGAGAGAGATCAAGGTGAAAGCAGACAATGCCCTGGTGATTATCGTCATGGGCAGCGACTCCGATCTGGATGTCATGCGAGGCAGTGCGGAAATGCTCCGCAAATTCGGTATCCCCTTTGAAATCACCGTGGCCTCAGCACACCGCAGCCCGGAACGGGCTGCCAAACTGGCCGCCGGCGCCCGGGAGCGGGGTGTCCGCGTAATCATCGCCGCCGCCGGGCACGCCGCCCACCTGGCCGGCGTACTGGCGGCCCACACCACCTTGCCGGTCATCGGTGTGCCCATCGATTCTTCCTGCCTTCAGGGGCTGGACGCTTTGCTGGCCACGGTGCAGATGCCGCCGGGGATTCCGGTGGCTACCATGGCCATCGGCAAACCGGGGGCCGCCAACGCCGGCATCCTGGCCGCCCAGATCATCGGCGTCACCGAGGGGGACGTGGCCGAGAGGCTCGCCGCCCACAAGGCGGAGATGGAACGGAAGGTGGCGCAAAAAGCCCGGCAGGTTGAAGAATCCATCTGACCATCGCTGCCGGATTGACAGCCGCCGGCCGCAAAATGGCCTCATCCGGCGGGCCGTTGACATTATCGCCTCCGGCGGTGTCATCGCCTTTCCCACCCGCGGGCTGTACGGCCTGGGGGCCGATGCGCTCAACGCCCGCAGCATCGAGAAGATTTTTGCCATCAAGCGTCGGCCCCGGCGGGCGCCCATCCTGGTGCTCATCGAGCGGCGCAGGCAGCTGATGCCGCTGGTGAAGAGGGTTCCGCGGGCGGCGCTCGCCCTGATGGACCGCTTCTGGCCGGGGCGGGTGACCCTGGTTTTCGAAGCTTCTGCCGTTGTTCCGGAGATCCTGACCGCCGGCAGCGGGCGTATCGGTATTCGCATGGCTGGCCATCCGGTGGCCCGGGCGTTGGTTCGGCAGCTGAAATCCCCGCTGACGGCCACCAGCGCCAACCTGTCGGGGGGCCCGGCCGTCGCCGACGTGGATCACATGCCGGCGGAACTGGTGGCCGGACTGGACCTGATCCTGGACGCCGGCCCACTGGCCGGGGGGCCGGGATCCACGGTCGTCGACGTCAGCGTGCAGCCGCCGCGTCTGATTCGCGAGGGAATCGTGCCGGCCCGCAGCCTTGAAGGCCTGCTGCCCCTGTGAGCGTCCCCGCCCCATTTCATGCGGGGGCGATTGCATAGCGCACAACCCGTGAAAGGCCCCGGCCTCAACTTGCCAAGCGTTTCCTGTGATGGCCCTGGCAGGGAAAGTTCGGCCGGTTGACAACCCGGGTGAAGTTCTCTATAACCCGACCCCATGCCGGAGTGGTGAAACTGGTAGACGCAGAGGACTCAAAATCCTCCGGACGCAAGTCCATGGGGGTTCGATTCCCCCCTCCGGCACCATTGGACACGCCAGGAGCGGCTCTTTCGGCAAGGGTGGCTCCTTTTTTGTGGTCGCCCCGTCGACAGGCGGTGAAATGCGGTACGCCCGCCGGGACATTTTCATGTTCGATCTCAACGCCTATCTCAAAGAGCAGCGCGGCATCATTGACCGGGCCCTGGAAGAGACGCTTCAGCGGATTGCCCAGGCGGGTCGCCTGCGTGACGCCATGCGGCACTCACTGATGGCCGGCGGCAAACGGCTGCGGCCGGTGCTGTGCCTGGCGGCCGCCGGGGCCGTGGGAGGCGACGCCGGAGAGGCCATCGCGGCCGCCTGCGCCCTGGAGATGATCCACACCTATTCGCTGATCCACGACGACCTGCCGGCCATGGACGACGACGACCTGCGGCGGGGAAAACCCACGTGCCACGTGGCCTTCGACGAGGCCACCGCCATCCTGGCCGGCGACGCCCTGCTGACACTGGCTTTCGAGGTGCTGCTGGAGGCCGGCTGCAGTCATCCGCGCCGGGCGGCCCAATGGCTGCGGGCCGGCCGCGTGATCGCCCGGGCGGCCGGGTGCCGGGGCATGGTCGAGGGCCAGATGCGTGACATGGCCGCCGAGGCGCATCGGCTGCCGTTAGACGACCTGCGACGCATGCACGCCCTGAAAACCGGGGCTCTGATAACGGCGTCGGTGGAGAGCGGCGCCATTCTGGGCGGCGGGGGCCCCGGCCAGGTGGATGACTTGGTCCGCTATGCCCGCCGCATCGGCCTGGCTTTCCAGGTGACCGACGATATCCTGAATGTGGAGGGAGACCCGGCCCTGATGGGAAAGGCCGTGGGCACCGACGAGGCCCGCCACAAGAGCACCTACCCGGCGCTCATGGGCCTGGAGGCTTCCCGGGAATACGCCCGTCGGCTGATCGACGAGGCCTTGCAGAGTCTGGCCGCTTTCGGTGACGCTGCAGCCCCTTTGGCGGCCATCGCGCGATACATTCTGGAACGCAAACGCTGAGGAAGCCGCCGTGGGTATCCCCGTTATTCAACAGGTCCGCATCGCCAAGCACATCTTCGAACACCTGCTGACCGGCGACCGCCGGTTTCCGCTGGTGCTGATGCTGGAACCGCTGTTTCGCTGCAACCTGCAGTGCGCCGGCTGCGGCAAGATTTCCCATCCCCCGGAAGTCATGCGCAAGCAGCTGTCGCTGCAGGAGTGCCTGGCGGCCTCGGACGAGTGCGGCGCCCCGGTGGTCTCCATCGCCGGCGGCGAGCCGTTGCTGCATCCCGACATGCCGCGCATCGTGCGGGCGCTGGCCCGCCGCCACCGGTTCGTCTACCTGTGCACCAACGCCCTGCTGCTGGAAAAGCGCATCGATGAGTTTGCGCCGTCGCCCTACCTGACCTTCAACATCCACCTCGACGGCCTGCGGGAGCAACACGACGCCCTGGTCGGACGCCGGGGAGTGTTCGAAACCGCGGTGGCCGCCATCCGGATGCTGGTGGCGCGCGGTTTTCGTGTGACCACCAACACGACCTTTTTCGGCCGTGAAACCCCTGCCAGCGCCGCCCGCCTGTTCGATTTTCTGACCTCACTGGGGGTCGAGGGCATGACCGTGGCGCCCGGGTTCAGCTACGAGAGCGCCGCCGGGCAGGATATTTTCCTGGGCCGCAGGGGAACCACGGCCCTGTTCGACGGGATCCTGCGCATGGCCCCGCACCGCCCCTGGCGCTTCAACCACAGCAGCCTCTACCTGGATTTCCTGGCCGGCCACCGCGACTACCGCTGCACCCCCTGGGGAAACCCCACCCGCAACATCTTCGGCTGGCAGCGGCCCTGTTACTTGCTGGACGACGGGGTGGCCGCCAGCTATCGGGAGCTCATGGCGGAAACCGACTGGGAAAGATACGGTGTGGGGCGTGACCCGCGCTGCCGCGACTGCATGGTGCACTGCGGTTTCGAACCCAGCGCGGTGCTGGATGCCGTGCGGCACCCCTGGAAAATGGCCGAACTGGCCCTGCGCCGGGCGGCGCGCAGCCGAGCAAATCCGGGTTCATGATAATCGGCGGCCGGATGCCGCAAAAACGGTCCTGCTGGACAGATTACAGATCCGGCGAACAACGGACTATAAAAACAACGGGAGCGCCTTTCGAAGGGACGCCAGGGCGAGGCGGAATTCCGTGTTCAGGTGCAGCAGCTCCGGCACCAGGGCGGGCCGGCGCAGCAGGACCCGCGCCAGCGCAAAGGCGTGTATGCGGCCCTGCATGTCGATGGTGTCCAGTACTTCCCGGGAGAGGGTTTCGGCGGCGGTGTCGCAGACGGCCCGCAGCATCACGCAGGTCGCTCCTCGGCGGGCGGCGGCGCGCACCACGCCTGCGCTTTCCATGTCAACGGCCAGTGCCCCGGTCCGCCGGTAGAGGCGGGCCTTTTCGGCGGGGGCCTCGATGACCACACTGCAGGTCACCAGGGCCCCGCGCAGGATCCTCGGCCCGGCCGGGGAGGGCACCCGCCGTTCGGGACCTGGTGCGCTGTCGCCCACCAGTGAAATTTCATCCCTCCGTTGGGCGAAAACGCGGTCGGCCACGACGAGGTCCCCGGGCCGCAGGGCCGGGTGCAGCCCGCCGGCTGTGCCGGCCGCTACCAGTCGGGTTACCCCGATTTCAAGGAGCCGGTCGGCAGCGGCTTCGGCCGATTCCGGACCGGCCCCCGAACAGATGCAGGCAACGGCGGTGCCGCCGGGCAGGCGCAGGTCACGGCGCAGGAAGTCCCCCGCGGGCTGCCAGCCCCGGCGCCCCAGCAGGGCAAAGGCCTCGCTGCGCATGGGGACGATCAGGCCGCACCTGTTCACGACGATCGGCCAAAGTGCCGCCGGGCGCGCCCCAGGGCCATGAGCGGAAAGTAGTGGCGGTAGAGGTTGTAGTTGATCATGAAGGCCCGCGACAGCTCGATGCCCTGGGCCAGGTCGCGGCCGCTGGTGGAAAGGTCGATGCGTTCACCCACGGCGTAGCCCGGAAAGCCCGTTCCGGTGTACTGGGGCTCCTCCCAGGTGCCCTCGCGCTGGTTGCCCATCAGCCAGTCGAGGCCGCGCAGCACCGACCGGTCGTAGTCGCGGCTGCCGGTGGCCAGCAGCGCCATCAGCGCCCAGGCGGTCTGGGAGGCCGTGCTGGGGCCGCGGCCCCGGAAGCGGTCGTCCATGTAGGAGGCGCAGCTCTCTCCCCAGCCGCCGTCGTCGTTCTGGTGGCCCACGATCCAGTCGGCGGCCCGTCGGACGGAACGGCCGCGCATGTCTTCTCCCACGGCGGCCAGCGCCGGCAGCACGGCGGCGATGCCGTAGATGTAGTTGACCCCCCAGCGGCCGAACCAGCTGCCGTCGTCCTCCTGTTCGCTGTAGACATACGCCAGGGCGCGGCGCAGGGCCGGGTGGCGTCGGTCGTACCCCAGCAGCCCCAGCGCCTCGATCACGTGGGCCGTGACGTCCACGCTGGGGGGGTCCAGGATTTCTCCGAAGTCGGCGAAGGGGATGCGGGTCACCAGGGCACTGTTATTGTCGCGGTCAAACGCCCCCCAGCCGCCGTTGGAACTCTGCATGGCCAGGACCCAGCGTGCGGCCAGCGAAACGGCCCGCTGCAAGTCTCCGGCGTCCGAAAACGCGTGGAAACGGTCTTTGAGCCGCGCCAGCACGATGAGTGCCACGGCCGTGTCGTCCACATCCGGGTACCAGGTGTTCCAGCGTTCGAAGGCCCACGCGCCGGGCGCAACGCCGCGTACGGTCATTTGCCAGTCGCCCGGCGTGGTCAGGAATTTGCCCATGATCCAGGCCAGCGCCCGCTGAAAAGGCGCCGAGCGGCAGGGGTCGATCCCGCAGTCCAGCATGGCCAGCAGGGTCAGGAGGGTGTCCCACACCGGTGATTCGCTGGCGTGGATGTAGATGCCGCCGTTCTTTTCGTGCGACCAATGGGTGTCGAAGGCCTTCAGGCCGGCGGCCATGACCGGGTGCGACACGGCAAACCCCTCGACGTTGAGGGCCATCAGAGCGTAAATGAAGGGCGGCTGGATGCCTCCCCACACCCCGTCGGCGTCCTGGTGGCGCACGATCCACTCCACGCACAGCCGGCGTGCCGTGGCGCGTCCCGGCTGCAGGGGCGCGCCGGCATAGCGGTTGAGCAGCCGGTCGAAGGCGAAAAAGAGCCCCTCCCAGCTTAGGTGCCGCTGCCGGCGTGGCAGCCGGTAGTCGAAGCGGTCGCGGCCGCCGGGAAAGAGTTCGTCCAGGCGCCGCCCCTCGGGCAGGGTCCTCACCGGCCGGCGCGAGGACAGCAGCGCCAGGGGCAGCAGCGTGGCCCGCGCCCAGGAGGAGAAGCGGTAGATGTTGAAGGGCGCCCAGGGCGGCAGGAAGATGATTTCCGGGGGCATGGCCGGGGTGTGCTCCCAGGGCCACTCCCCCAGCAGGGCCAGCCAGTAGCGGGTGAACACCCGGATGCCGGACAAACCGCCGTGATCCAGGATCCAGCGCCGTGCCGCGGCCAGGGCGGGGTGCCCGGGGGAAAAGCCCGCGCAGCGCAGCGCGGCATAGCACTCTACGGTGGTGTTGATGTCCCCGGCCGGGGCGTCGTAGTAGACTTCCCAGGAACCGTCGGGGCGCTGTTCGTTGAGGATCGCCTGGATGACGCCGGGGTGCTTGGGGTCCTGGTGCAGCCCCAGGAAATGCATGGCCAGCACCCACTGGGCCTCCATGCAGGAGTTGGACTGCAGGTCCCCCATCCAGAACCCTTCGGGCGTCTGGGCCTGCAGGGACCACGCCAGGGCCTGTTCGATGCTTTCGTCCATGCGCGTCAGGTCAGGTTGCATCGTCTTGTCGGTACTCTCTCCGCCTGAGGGTGCCCGGGGCGGAAAACGGGTGTGCCGGTCTATTCCGGATGCAGGGGCACCGGCCGGGTCCGCCGCTGGTCGTTCATCAGCAGCGCGTAGGTGCCCAGGCCGAAAAGCGCCCAGAAGATCTGTTCCAGCCGCAGGGTAATGCCGTAGGTCAGCCCCATGACTGCATCCAGTCCCATGATGCGGAAGGCCAGCACGCGGCCCCCCTCGTGGATGCCGATGCCCAGGGGGACCGCGAAGGCCAGCAGGTTGAACCAGCTGCTCAGCAGCCACACGCCGCAGGCCTGCGTGAGCATGGGCCGGCCGGTCAGGGCGTACAGAAACAGCGCTGCCTGCAGAATGCCCACCACGCTGCCCGCCATGTGCCAGCCGATGGAGGCCAGCAGGTCCCAGGGGCGTTCACGGTGAAAGCGCATCATGCGGGCGTCCACCTTGCTCAGGTTCTCGGCCAGCCGCACCAGGGCCTGGCCGCCCACGTTGCGCTCAGACAGCCAGCGCACCAGGCTGCCCAGTTTGCCGAACCGCTGGAGCAGCAGGAAAGCGGCGATGCCGCCGCCCATCAGGATGCTGCCGGCCGCCAGGGCCGGGAAGAGCCCGTGGGGAAGCTCGGCGGCCGAGAGGATAAAGAGCGATCCCACCGAGACGAACAGCAGCAGGGCGATGGCCTCCGAAAGTTTGCCGATGATTACCCCCGAGGCGGCATCCGAGCCGCTGCCCCGGCTGGTGAGCAGTGTGCCGCGCGTTACTTCGCCGCCCATCTGGGCCGTGGGGGTCAGGTAGTTGAGGGCGAAACCGGCCATGTAAATCTGGTAGATGCGCCCGAAAGAGAAGCGCTGGTGGTCCCGCGCCAGGCAGCGCCGCCAGGCCAGGGTGTGCAGCAGGTCGGCACCCGCCTGGATGAGAATCAGCGGCGCCAGCCACCACCCCAGCACCCCCAGCTGGTGCCATAGTGCCAGCGGCCCGATGCGCACCACCAGCCACACCAGCAGCGCGGCGCCCATCGCGATCGATATGACGTGGAATTTCTTCATGGTACGACACTCGTCAGGGGCTACTATCACGGACCATCGAGAATGTAAACGGCACGGTGGCCCGTGGCCGTGGCAACCGCAAGTAACATCTTAGAGGAGGAGCAAGAAACATCTGGCATGGTGGATGCCGGGCATCTTGAGGGGATGCCTGCCCCGGCAGGTCAGGCTATAAGTGATTGCCCCGGGGCCAGGTGGTCAGCCACAGGCCTTCGGAACGTAGCCGTGACGGCGGAACCAGTCCACGGCCGCGGCCACAGCGTCCTCCACCGGGTGCTGGGGCAGGCCCAGTTCGGTCACCGCCCGGCGGCAGTCGAAGTACATGTACTTGCGGGCCATGCGTACGCCGGTCAGCGGTATCAGCGGGGCGATGCCCGTCAGGCGCGAAAAAAGCGCGTTCAGGTGGGCGGCCGCCAGCAGGGGACCGTAGGGCAGCCGCACGCGCGGCGCCGGGCGTGCGGTGACGTCCGACAGCACCTCGAAGAAGCGCCGCAGGGTCATGTTGCGGTGCCCCAGGATGTAGGCCCGGCCGGTCCGGCCGCGGCGGGCCGCCAGCAGGTGGCCGGCGGCCACGTCGCGCACGTCGACGAAATTCAGGCCCGTGTCCAGGTAGGCCGGCATGCGGCCGTTGACGAAATCCACAATGATTTTTCCGGTGGGGGTCGGTTTGCGGTCCGTGGGACCCACCGGCGTGGATGGGTGCACGATGACGGCGGGCAGGCCCCGCTCCACGTAGCGCTGCACCACCCGGTTGGCCAGGAACTTGGAGCGTTTGTAGTGCCCCACCATGTCGGACAGGGTGACGGGGGTCTCTTCATCGGCGATGCGGCCTTCGGCGCTGGCCGCCAGGGTTCCCACCGAGCCGGTGTGCACCACCCGCGAGACGCCGGTTTCCAGGGCCGCCCGCATGACGTTTTCGGTTCCGCCCACGTTGACGGCGTACATGACCCCGGGGTCCGGCACCCACAGGCGGTAGTCGGCCGCCACGTGGTACACCTGGTCGCATCCCCGCACGCTGCGCCGGACCGCCTGGGCGTCCCGCAAATCGCCGAAAAAAAGCGTCACCCCCAGTCGGCGCAGGTCGTCCACGGGACTGTTGCGGCGCACCAGGGCCCGTACGCACACGCCTTCTTCGCGCAGCCGGCGCGCCACGTGGTAGCCGATAAAGCCGGATGCCCCGGTGACCAGTGCTTTCATGGGTGCATGCTCCTTTGCTGGACTATCTGGCGGCAGATTTCTCTTGCAATTTCAGATTCGATTTAATACCACAGGGTGATAAGCATAAAATAGTTATACCGATGTGTCCACCACAACCTGCAAACCCACGAAAGACTCCCCATGACTGCAAATGAATTCAAGGCGTTGCGAAAACGGCTGAACAAGACCCAGCGTCAGATGGCCCAGCTGCTGGGGACGTCCATCAAGGCCATCCACAGCTACGAGCAGGGCTGGCGCACCATCCCGCCGCATGCCGAGCGCCAGGTGCTGTTCCTGGTCAGCCGCAAGACGTCGCGCAAGGCCCTGTCCTGCTGGAAGGTCAAGCACTGCCCCGCCAAGCTGCGGGCCCAGTGCCCGGCCACGGAATTCAAGGCCACCCAGATCTGCTGGTTCATCAACGGCACCATCTGCGACGGCGAGGCCATGCCCAATTGGAAGGAAAAGATGGCCAAATGCCGCAACTGCGAGGTGTTTCGGCACCTTTTTGGCTCCGAGATCGGGACGGCCGTGTCGTGAAGATCCTGTCCATTGCCATCAGCAGCCGCAAGGGCACCCGCAAGCAGACCGTCCGCGAGGCACGGCTGGTGAAAGACCACGGCCTGGAGGGCGACGCCCACGCCGGCAAATGGCACCGTCAGGTGAGCTTCCTGGCCTCGGAGAGCATCGCCCGGACCCGCCGGCAGGGGCTGGACGTGACCTTCGGCGATTTCGCCGAAAACATCGCCACCGAAGGCGTTGACTGGAAACACCTGCCCCTCGGCACACGGGTCCGGCTGGGCCCAACGGCGATGGTGGAAATCACTCAGATCGGCAAAGAGTGCCACCGCAAGTGCGCCATCTATTACCAGGCCGGCGACTGCATCATGCCCCGTGAGGGCGTTTTCGCGAGGGTGCTGTCCGGCGGCACCATCCGCACCGGCGATCCCATCCGCATCGAGCCGTCCGCGTAACGCCGTTTTTTCCCCTTCCGCGATCCTCCCCACCGAAGCGGCCCCAGCGGCTTCAAGACGTGTAGATGGAGCACTTTTGCGCCGTCAGGGCCGCCTCCTGCAGCGCCTCGGCAAAGGTCGGGTGGCCGTGAACGCTGCGGGCGATGTCCTCCGAACTGGCCCCGAATTCCATGGCCAGCACGCATTCGGCGATCATGTCGGCGGCGCGCGGCCCGATGATGTGCACGCCCAGGATGCGGTCGCTGCGGGCGTGGCTGATGAGCTTGACGAAGCCCTCCTTTTCCCCCATGCAGCGCGCCCGCCCGGTGCCGGAGAAAGGAAATGTGCCGATGCAGGCGGGGATTTCCCGCTGCCGTACTTCCTCCTCGGTCAACCCGACACTGGCCACCTCGGGCCAGGTGTAGATCACCGAGGGAATGGCGTCGTAGTTGACCTCCCCGGGCCGACCGGCCATGCACTCCACGGCGGCCACGGCCTCGGCCGAGGCCTTGTGGGCCAGCATGGGCCCGGCGATCAGGTCGCCGATGGCATAGATGGACGGCACGCTGGTACGGTACTTTTCATCCACCACGACAGGGCCCCCGTCCCCCTCGGTGCGGATGCCCAGTTCCTCGATTCCCAGCTGCGCGGTGTTGGGCCGCCGTCCCACCGACACCAGCAGGCGGTCGAAGGTGGTCGTTTGCCGCTGGCCGTCCCTTTCGGTGGTCACCCGCACGCTGCGGGGGCGTACTTCGGCCGAGACCACGCGGGTGTTCACCTGGATTTCCAGCCCCTGGCTGCGCAGGATACGGTCCAGCGTGCGGCCCACCTGCCCGTCCAGCCCGGCGGCGATCTTGGGGAGCATCTCGATGACGGTCACCCGACTGCCCAGCCGCTGCCACACCGACCCGAGCTCCAGGCCGATGGCCCCCCCTCCCACGATGCCCAGGCGCCGGGGAACCGAGGAGAAGGACAGCGCCTCGGTGGAGGTGACGATGCGCCGGCCATCGAAGGCCAGGCCCGGGACTTCCACCGGCACGCTGCCGGTGGCCAGCAGGATGTTGTCGGCCCGGTAGTCGGCCTCCCGGCCGCCACTGCCGTTGGGGGTCACCGTTACCCGCCCGGAGGCCGCCAGGCGGGCCGTGCCGTGCACGATGCGGATCTTGTGGCCCTCCAGCAGCTGCCGCACGCTGTCGGTGAGTTCCTCGACCACGCGCTGTTTGCGGGCCATCATAGTCGCCAGGTCCAGCTCGACCTTGCCGGTG
>Ga0256835_1001187_pt1 | contig 16081 bp, 15 predicted proteins | sample PIR30metaG_FD_185972 | JGI IMG/M metagenome (GOLD analysis project Ga0256835, IMG submission 185972) | Hydrothermal vent microbial communities from East Pacific Rise, Pacific Ocean - PIR-30 | ecosystem: Environmental > Aquatic > Marine > Hydrothermal vents | place: Pacific Ocean: East Pacific...
GTCGGCTGCGGAGAGGCCCCCGGATGCGGGGAATGGTGCAGAAGGAACATACCTGACGACACCCTTCGCTCACCTTGAGATAGGCGTAAAAGGGATTTGCGGTAAGGATCCTTCCCGGGGCCTCGGGGCCTCCTTTAAGATCAAGGACCAGCCGCGACGGAGGAGAAAGGAGGACCTCTGGCGCCCGGTAAGGTTCAATCCCCAGGAAGAGGTCCACCTCGGGAAGCTCCTCAAGGAGTTCTTCCCTATACCTTGCCACCAGACAGCTTGCCACCACGAGCCTCTGATGAGGGGTCTTTTCTTCGGCAAGCTCCAGGATAACGTCAAGACTCTCCTCCACCGCCTGCCTGATGAAGGCGCAGGTGAAAACGAGAAGCACGTCGGCCTCTTCTGGAGAAAGGACCACTTCAGTGCCGAATCGTTCTTTCAGGGCGTAGAGAAACTTTTCGGCGTCGACGCGGTTTTTGGGGCACCCCAGAATGACGGGATAAAGGCGCATGGGCTATTCTTTGACGGGAAAAGTACGTTCGTCGAGGATATCGTTTTCCTCGTCCACGTAAACGACGGTGACCTTGGCCGTGTCTATTTCTTCGGGCGTGAGCCAGGCGTAAGAGACCACGATGAGCCGGTCTCCCACCTCACCCTTACGCGCCGCGGCCCCGTTGAGGCAGACCTCCCGGGTTCCCCACTCGCCCTTGATGATGTAAGTCTCGAAACGTTCGCCGTTTTCGAGGTTGTAGACCCATACCGTCTCAAAGGGCTCAAGCCCCGCGGCGATCATGAAGCGCGGGTCCAGGGTGAGACTGCCCTCGTATTCCAGATTTTTGGCGGTAACCCGCACCGTATGTAGTTTGGAACGCAAAAATTTACGCCACATCTCAGTTGTTCGGCTCAAGGATCATGTTGTCTATCAGCCTCGCCCGCCCCACAAAGACCGCAAGCGCAAGAAGCGTGGGCTTGCTGATCTCTTCCACCGGGCTAAGGTCCTCCGGATCCACAAAGGAAATATAATCGATTTTGGTGTGGGGGTGGGAGAGGATGAAGCGAGAAAGCTCCTCCACAAGCTTTGGAGCCTCCCTTACGCCTTCTCTGACCCTTTCCCGGGCCAGGAGGAGGGCCTTGTAGAGGCAGGTAGCGCTCCTCCTCTCTTCGGGAGAGAGGTAGGTGTTGCGGGAACTCATGGCAAGCCCGTCTTCTTCTCGCACGATGGGGTGCCCTACAATCTCGACCTCAAGGTTGAGATCCTTCACCAGGCGCTTTATCACCAGGTATTGCTGGTAGTCCTTGAGGCCGAAGACGGCCAGGTGCGGGCGGACGATGTTGAAGAGCTTCAGCACCACGGTGGCCACGCCGCGGAAATGCCCGGGCCTTTTGGCGCCGCAAAGAGGTTTGCTAAGCTCCGTAACCTCGACAAAGGTCTGAAATCCCGGGGGGTACATCTCTTCGACCTGTGGCACGAAAAGCACGTCTACCCCCGTCTCTTCTGCCAGGCGGGCGTCACGGTTGAGATCGCGGGGATAGGCCGCCAGGTCCTCCTGGGGGCCGAACTGAATGGGATTCACAAAGAGACTCACCACGACTTTGTCTGCCAGTTCTTTGGCGCGGCGCATCAGAGCGAGATGCCCTTCGTGGAAGTAGCCCATGGTGGGCACAAGGGCTATGCGCTCCCCTTCCCGTCGCACCCGGTCGCTCCAGGCCCGCATCTCGGTAATTCCCTTAAGAAGCCTGATCGTTAACCACCTCGACCCTTGAGAATTTGCTCTTCAGCCCAGAAAGGAAGAACTTCGAGGATCTCCCGTTGCAGCCGATTATAATCCCAACCCGGAGCCGAAAAAACCCGCGCCGCCTCCCAGGGAGAAAGGATCCCATCGGCATTGTCATCCCGATAGAAGAAAAGAAGACGGTTGACCCCTGGCTTTAGCCCCCAAATGATGAGGCGTCTGTCTCCCCGATGGTCCTCCCAGAGAGAAGCCTTTACCAGGACACCCCTCAAAAGGAATTCCCATTCCCCCCACCAGGGATGGAGGCGAATCCCGGGAGTCTGTATGGGAAAGACGAATTGCTTGAGGGTCTCGAAAAGAGGGCGCTTGGCATTGTAGATGATCACCGGAGTGCCCACCTTAACGAGGCGATAAAGCTCGCGAATATCCTGGTCATTCAGGGCGATACAGCCGTAAGTCCAGTCCTTGACGATCTTGCCGTCTCTTTCCTTGAAAACTCCGCCTCCGTGGATCCCTATGCCAAACCCCAGAGGACAGGAAGGAGAAGGTTCCCTCTTTCGAGCTGCCTCCAGACACCGCTGGTAGTCCTCGTAAGAAAGCCTCCCCTCCCACCAGGCGAGATTTACATCCTTGAGATTGGGATAGTTGAGCTCCATGAAAAGGGTGTATTTTCGGGAAGGGCGTTTGGCGACGATGAAATAGAACCCTTCCGGGGTGGCTCCGTCTCCCTTTTCCTTCTTGGGGACGTCAGGGTTCCAGCCCAGGGCCACGGGATAGGCCTTCTGGATGGTGCGATCACGATAAAAATAAAGAGTACGGGAATATTTTTCGACTACCAGGAGATCCTGGGCCCAGGAAAGAGAAAAAAGGCAAAAAAATATCCACAAGAAAATTATATTTCGCATTTTTCCCCGAAGCCTTTAAGCAACATCTCTTAAATTTTAAAAAATAAATTTCAAAAATCCTGACAAGGTGCCTAGTCTATATTAAACTATTTTTTCAAACTCTGAGGAGGTGTAGCTATGAAAAAGAAGATTTTGGCGTTGCTCATGGCAGTTTCTTTTATGGGTGCCTCTTCCGGTATGGCTCTGGCTGCCAAATACTGTAAGGGCACGGTAAAAGAGTTCGATGGCAAGACCATGGTCATCGAGATCGATGGCAAGTGCAAGTGCAAGGCTGGCGACTCCGTAAAGATCAAGCCCGCCAAGAAAAAGGCCGTAGAAGGCTGCTAAAGAAAAGAAGAGGGGGCTTAGGCCCCCTCCTTTAACATCTTTTCAAAGAGTTCCCCCGCCTCCTTTACCACTTCGGTATCGCTTGGAAGCTCAAGGAGCGGTTTCCTTTCTATCTCAGCCTCGAAAATAGCCGGGCTCTCCTTTAGGTAGCCCAGAAACTTCATCCCCTTTTCCGCGCAGATCTCCCGAACGTACTTGTCAAGGGCTTCCGGTATCTCCGCCGGAGCCCGGTTCACCAGGAGCCAGACCGTCCCCACTTCAAGCTGAAGCGGCTTGATGAGATCGGCAATGCGGCCAGCGGTCATCACACCACGGGAGGAGGCATCTGAGACCACCAGCAGGTGGTCAATCTTGCGCATGTTGAGACGGGAGAGGTGCTCCATCCCGGCTTCGTTGTCCACCACCACGTGGGCGTAGTGGCGCATGAGTTTTTCCAGGGCCTGAGAGAGAAAGGCGTGCGCCGCACAGTAGCAGCCCGGGCCTTCCGGCTGCCCCATGACAATAAGATCAAACCCTTCGGCCTCGATGATGGCCTCGTTCAGCCTCATCTCGATGAAATCCCCCCGGGCCATGCTATCCGGCACGGCGGTGCGAAGCTCGTTTTTGATCTCACCCAGGGTGGTTTCCACGTCCACCCCCAGGAGCTCGTTCAGGTTGGCGTTGGGGTCGGCATCCACCGCCAGGATAGGAGTCTTCCCCGTCTCCAGGAGGTGTTTTATGAGGAGGGCCGAAACCGTGGTCTTACCTGTTCCGCCTTTACCGGCGAGAGCGATGGTCTGGGACATCTTTCCTCCCTTAAGCCTTTTTCTTGTGGCGATCCTTGAAGAGCTTGTACGTCAAACTATCCACCAGGGCCCGGCAACTGGCCTCCAGGATGTCCTGCGAGACCCCCACGGTGCCCCAGCGGTCGTTTTGATCGCGGGAGAAGATAAGCACCCGCACCATGGCGCCGGTGCCAGGGCTCCCGGGGAGCACCCGCACTTTGTAGTCCTCAAGGACCATTTCTTTCAATTGGGGATAGAAACGCTCCAGAGCCTTGCGAATGGCATTGTCCAGGGCGTTTACCGGGCCATTGCCTGAAGCAGCGGTGTGTTCGACCTCCCCCACTCCCGGGGGCACCCGCACCATCACCGTGGCCTCAACCGTGGGATGCCCCTCTTCAGGGGCTTGCATATCAAAGACCCGGTACCCCAGGAGATCGAAATACTGCTTTGGCTCGCCGATCAAACGGTACATGAGAAGCTCAAGGGAGGCCTCTGCCGCTTCAAACTGATAGCCTTCGGCCTCGCGTTTCTTCACCTCCTCGACGATCTTGGCCACCATGGGATCATCGGGCTCGAGTTTCAAACCGAATTGCTGGGCCTTGTAAAGGATGTTGCTGCGTCCGGAAAGATCGGAGACCAGGATGCGCCGCGTGTTGCCCACGAGCTCGGGCTCGATGTGCTCGTAAGTGCGGGGATGACGCATAACCGCGGAGACGTGCACCCCACCCTTGTGTGCAAAGGCACTCCGCCCCACGTAAGGCAGGTAACGCGGATGCGGGATGTTGGCGATCTCACAGACGTAGCGGGAAACCTCGGTAAGCTTGTGAAGATGCTTCTTGGCCTCGGCTTCGTAACCCATCTTCAGGATAAGATTGGGAATGATGGAGCAGAGATTGGCGTTTCCGCAGCGTTCCCCGAAGCCGTTGATGGTGCCCTGCACCTGCACGGCGCCCTCAAGCACCGCCATGAGGGAGTTCGCCACGGCACACTCGGAATCGTTGTGGGCGTGAATCCCGAAGGATGCCCCCTTGCCCAGGCGTTTTTTGACCTCGCGAACGATCTCGACGACCTCGTGCGGAAGTGTTCCCCCGTTGGTATCGCAGAGCACCAGGACGTCGGCCCCGGCTTCCTTGGCCTTCTTCAGGGTTTCCACCGCGTAGTCGCGGTTCTCCTTGAAACCGTCAAAGAAATGCTCGGCATCGTAGAAAAGCTTCTCACAGTGGGGTTTGAGATAGGCCACGGAAGCGGCGATGATCTCCAAATTGTGCTCAAGCGTGGTCTTGAGGGCCTCTTTCACGTGAATGTCCCAGCTCTTGCCAAAGATGGTGATCACCGGTGTGCGGGCTTCGATGAGGGCCTTAAGATTGGGGTCTTCCTCCGGGCGTTTGCGCGGGTGATGGGTGCTGCCAAAGGCGGCGATCTTGGCGTGCTTGAGCTTGATATCCCTTATCTCACGGAAGAAACGGGCGTCTTTCGGGTTGGAACCAGGCCAGCCACCTTCGATGTAATCGATCCCAAGCTCATCGAGCTTTTGAGCCACCCGGAGCTTGTCTTCCACGGAAAGGTTGAAATCCTCGGCCTGGGTCCCGTCTCGCAACGTCGTGTCGTAAAATTCAACTCTTTTGGCCATAAACACTCCTTCCCAAACTATTCCTCTTCTGGTTCGCGGTCGAGGCCGAAGGCCTCGTGAAGGGCCCGCACGGCCAGTTCGGTGAACTTTTCGTCTATCACGCAGGAGATTTTGATCTCCGAGGTGGAGATCATGTGGATGTTGATGCCGTGCTTGGCCAAAACGTCGAACATCTTGGCCGCCACCCCGGGATGGGCCCGCATACCAGCCCCCACGATGGAAACCTTGGAAATGTCCTCCGAGCCTTCGATCTTTTCGACCCCGAGGTCGGAAGCCAGATCTTCCACCAGGCGCAACGTCTTTTTGTAATCCGTCTTGGGAACGGTGAAGGTCATGTCAGCCCGGCCGTCTGGCCGCCCGGTCTGGATGATCATGTCCACCACGATCCCGGCCTCGGCGATGGGGCCAAATATCTGGGCGGCTACCCCGGGCTTGTCGGGCACGCCGTAAAGGGAGATGCGAGCTTCATTGCGATTGTACGTTACGCCGGAAACAAGAACCTTTTCCATCGTCTCATCCTCCTCGACCACCATGGTCCCCGGCTCATCGGAAAAACTCGATCTCACATGAACCGGAACCTTGTAAATTTTGGCGAACTCTACGGAACGAATCTCCAGGACCTTGGCGCCCATACTGGCCAGCTCGAGCATCTCGTCGTAGGAGATGCGCTCGATCTTGCGGGCCTTGGGAACGATGCGAGGGTCAGCGGTATAGACGCCGTCGACATCCGTATAGATTTCACACACGTCGGCACCCAGGGCCGCGGCGATGGCCACCGCCGTGGTGTCGGAACCCCCACGCCCCAGGGTGGTAATGTCTCCTTCTTCGGTAATGCCCTGAAAGCCGGCAACGATGAGGACGTAGCCTTTTTCAAGCTCCTGGCGCATCCTCTCGGTGTCTATGTCCCGAATACGGGCTTTACCGAAGAGCTCGTCTGTCTTAATGGGGATTTGAAAGGCCACCAGGGCTTTTGCCGGGTAACCCATGGAATTCAAGGCCATGGCCAAAAGCGCCGAGGAAGCCTGCTCTCCGGTGGCCACGAGCATGTCCAGTTCCCGGGGAGAAGGTTCCTCCACCAGTTCGTGGGCCAGGTTGAGCAATCTATCCGTTTCACCGGCCATGGCCGAAACCACCACCACCACGTCGTGGCCTTCGTCTTTGTATCTGGCGATACGCCGCGCGACGTTTCGGATCCTCTCCAGATCTCCTACCGAAGTGCCACCGTATTTTTGAACCACAAGCATGCTTAATCCTCCTCCTTTTTGCCACTCCAAACGGGGTCTTCCCCAAAATGGAGAAACCACCATTCTTCGGCATCTGCACCCTGATCATTAGGACGAAGTTCAATGCGGTAGTGTTCGCAGTAGTCCATCAGTAAAGCATAGGCCTCGTTCAACTTTTGCATGGTCTCAAGATCACCGGCACGGTCGGGATGGAGCCTGGCGGCGAGCTTCCGGTAACGCTGCCTGATTTCAGCCCTTGAGGTCTGCACCGGAAGTTCCAGTATGCGTCTTGCTTCTTCGAGTTTACGCCATTTGTCGCGTCCCATAAGCCGGCTCCTGCGACGCAGAATGTAACCCAAATTGGCCTTTTTAACCAGTTATTGCCCGATAGGGATGGTGAGAAGGGGAACGAGGCCTTTTTCCTTCCCGGCCTCCAGAACGAACAGTTGCCCGAGCAAAACGAAGGTGGATTTCGTATCAAGATCGTCATCGGCGATATAGAACCAGTGATTCCGATAACGGACCGCCACGGCGGCCTCCTGCGGGGGTTTCTTGCTCACCCGCACCACGAAGAGATCCCCCAAGAGCTTGCGCCAATCAAAGGGCTTTCCGTCAGGGTAGTGCGTGAAGGTAACTTTACCCTTTTCGACGTCCCTTTCCGGAGGCTCTACCCCTTGAGAGAGATAGAAGAGCACGCCAATGAGAGAACGGGTTTGCAGCGTGATGAAACGATCGTTTCTCAGGGCCATTTCCGGTGTAATGGGATAAAACTCGTAATCCCCAAGCCCCAACATCCTGCGGAGCTTGAGAAAATCCGGATGCTTCCGGCCTTCGGGGTGAACCAGAAGCCCGGCGTAAACCTTGCCATCCAGACGTTTGTAAACGAAGTCTATCAGCTTCTGGCGATGGAGCCGCTGCATCAGGCAGGCGAGCTCCAAGAAGTCTTCGAACTCGGGTTTGAGATCCGGCGTGGGCCCCGAGGCGGTGGGGGCGTTTTTGACGTCCTGGATGCGCTGGACACAGAGACGCAAGATGCGATCCACCCGCCAGCCGGAATTGAGAAGCAAAATGAGATGTTCAAGGGGAATGGGAGAAAGGAGCCTCTTGACGAACTGTTCTCCGTGAAGCGGAGTAAACGTGATGGTGGGCTTTTCGGCATAAGAGAGACCCAGGCCGAAGGAATAGGTGTCGGGATAGGTCTCCCGAACATCGGCGTCGGCGTTTATCCCCGCCGAGAGAGAGAACTGGGTAGAAATGTTGGTGATCTCCAAAAAAACTGGATTGTCTCGATAGCGCAGGCGGACCAAATTAAGTAACATTTGCTCGTTGGATGAAAGCTGTACAGCAAGGTTATAATTGAAGCGGGCCTCTTTTAAGGCCCCCGGGCCGATGCTGGCACAACCTCCCAAAAGCAAGAAGGATATGAGAATCAGAGCGAGCATGTCCCCTTATTTAGCCAAACTCGGAATTTTTATTCAAGTGGTACTTCTCTTCGTCTTCCTTTTTGGAAGGGTCCTTCCCTGTGAAGCGGAAGGGCTCCCCATTCCCAAAGGGGCCAAAGAGTTCCGCTACCTGAGCGAAGATCCCAAGGAAAGAAGGGCTTTCCTGGAATCCCAAAAGGAACTGTTGCAAGAGATCCTGAAGGACTTGGCCAAACTCAAGCCCCAAAAACCCGAAGAACAAAAGGCTTTGAGGGAAGCTGAGGAGCTTTTGAAGAGCCTGCCCCTTCTCTGGCAAAAAATAGAACTAGAATTTGAACAAAAAGAAACCACGGGCTTTAATCTTCCCCCGCCTCCCAAAAAAGAGGCCAAGTTGGCAGACTTCCAGAAACTTCTGCTCCTCGGGTTTCAATTGCGTCATGAAATAGAGACTCTCAAGGGCAAACAGCAAATCGAAGAAGACGAATTAGATCGGCTCGAAAAAGCCCTGGAAGAAATCTACCGGGACTATCTCCTCCTGGCAGAAAAAGGCCCTTCGGCCCAGGCCTATCTCAAACTGGCCGAACTCCTTAACCTCCAGGCCAGGTGGGCGCTGGCCAAACTGGAGCTCAAGCGCACCACCGCTCGCCTGGAGTTCCTCTCGGAGCTCGAGAACAAATGGCAGGAAACCCTGGAAAAGACCTTCGCAAAGCTCAAAGTACGGCCCGAAGAGGTAGCGGCCCTCCAGAAAGAGTTTGAGAAGATCCAGAAAAAGCTAGAAAACATAAAGAAGACCAACCAGAAGAAGCGCGAGGCCATCGAGCGCGAACTGGCCCTCATCGAGATCCGCCTCACAAAACTCGGGGGCAAGGATTCCCAAACCTACAAAAGGCTCTATTACGAAACCAGAAAAGAGGCCTATGAGACCCTGCTCGAAATACTGGAAGCTCAGGAGAGCCTGGTAGCTCTCGAGGGAGAAGAAAAGCGCCTCTGGCGAGATTTCGCCGCTTGCCTGGCAAAATGCAGCCGCAAACACGTGGCCCAATCCCTGGAAGAGCACGAGAATCGGCTGCAAAAGCTCGAAAATCAGCAGGAAAGTCTCCGGTTCCGGCTGAACTATCTTCAGGAAAAGAGCATCCTCGTTCGCAGCAATCTCTCCCTCCACCAGGACATTGCTCGCAAAGGGGTCATGACCTCTCTCATTCAGAAACCCTTCCTGGCCTCTCTCATCCAGGAAGAAAAGAACCTCCTGGCCAGTCTTGAAAAGCTCCAGGAACTCCTCCAGAAAAAAAGGGAGACCCTGCGAAGATTCCTCTTCGAAGGAAAGACGATCTTGTTTCTCTGGAAGTCCCGCCTGAGTATCTGGCAGAAGGCGTACAATAAAGTCCAGAAGCTCTATCAGCGCAGCGAAAAGACCTTCAAAGCCGTCCTTTACTATCCCCTCTGGAAGAGCGGGGAGACCACCTTCACCGTCTTGAGTTTTCTAAAGCTCATCCTCGTCCTCACCATCGGCATCATAATCCTCAAACTACTGCGGCGACGCCTGGAGAAGTTCCTCATCAAACACCTGGGCATGGCCCCGGGAGTGGTGAACTCCCTCTCCACCCTGAGCTACTACATCATGCTCTGCCTCCTGGCGCTGGTGGCCCTTTCAAGCGCCGGGGTAAACATGAGCCAGATCGCCCTCATCTTCGGGGCCCTTTCCGTGGGAATCGGTTTCGGTCTCCAAACCATCGCCAACAACTTCATCTCCGGTATCATCCTCTTGAGTGAAAGGAGCATCAAAGTGGGAGACCTCGTCCAATTCGAGGATGGCACCATCGGCGTGGTGGAGAAGATAAACATCCGCAGCACGGTCATCCGCACCTTCGACGCCCTGGAGATCATCGTCCCGAACTCGGAATTCATCTCCCAGCGCATTTCCACCTGGACTTACGAAGACGACTGGCGCCGGATCTTGATCCCCTTCGGGGTGGCCTACGGTACGGATCCCGAAAAAGTCCGTGACGTGGTCATCGAGGCCGCCAGAAAAGTCCCCATCACCCGGGAAGACAAAGATCACCCCATCCGGGTCCGTTTCGTGGGGTTCGGGGAAAGCAGCCTCGATTTCGAACTCGCCGTCTGGATAAGGCAATCGGAAGTAAACCGGGCCATGACCGGCATCAAGAGCGATTACTACTATGCCATCTACAAGGCCTTGCAGGAAGCCGGCATCGAGATCCCCTTCCCGCAGCGCGATATTCATTTGCGAAGCATCTACCCCGAGGCCCTCGAAGGGCTCAAAAAACTCGCCCGGGGAGACGACCAGTGCGCGTAGGGTTTGGCTACGACGTCCACGCCTTTGCCCGCGGGCGCCCGCTGATCCTGTGCGGGGTAGAAATCCCCTTTGAGCTGGGGCTCAAAGGCCATTCCGACGCCGACGTCGCCACCCACGCGCTGATTGACGCCCTCCTCGGGGCCGCGGGGCTCGGAGACATCGGAGAGCACTTCCCCGATACGGATGAGGCCTTTCGCGGAGTCTCAAGCCTTGTCCTCCTGGAAAAATGCCTCTCCCTCCTTGAGCAAGAAGGCTTTCGCTTTGTAAACGCCGATCTCACCATCGTGTGCGAGCGCCCCAAACTGGGCCCGTACAAGGAGGCCATGCGCCAAAGGCTGGCACAGGTGCTTTCCTGCTCTCCCAAAGACGTTAATATCAAGGGCAAGACCACCGAAAAACTGGGCTTTACCGGGCGAGGCGAAGGCATCGCCGCTTACGCCGTCGCACTTATCACCCATGCCACTTAAGGAAGAACAGGTAAAAAAGGCCCCCGAGGCCGCCGGGGTTTATCTCTTCAAGGGTGAGAAGGGGGAAGTCCTTTATGTTGGCAAGGCCAAGAATCTGCGCAAACGCCTCTTGAGCTATCTGCGTCCTGATCTTCCCTCCAAGACCCGGGTGCTGGTTTCAAGGACCGAAGCCCTCGAGACCATCCTCACCCGCAGCGAAAAAGAGGCCCTGGTGCTTGAGGCCAATCTCATCAAAAAGCACCGGCCGCGTTACAACGTCATCCTGCGGGACGACAAGGCCTACCCTCTCCTGCGGCTCTCGATACACGAGGAGTTTCCGGGCCTCAAAGTGGTAAGGCGCAAGAGGAAAGACAGGGCCCTCTATTTTGGCCCCTATCCCTCTGCCGGGGCGGTGAAGCAAACACTCAAGTTCCTGGGAAGGATCTTTCCCCTCAGACGCTGTAGCACCGCCGAGATGAAGCGGCGTGAAAGGCCATGCCTTTACCACCAGATCGGACGTTGCCCGGCCCCCTGCGTGGGGCTTGTAACACCCGAAGAATACCGCCAGATCGTGGAGGGGGCCGTGGCCTTCCTCAAGGGAAAGGCCCGCGACGTCCTGCGAGACCTCAAACGCCAGATGGAAGAGGCCGCTGAAAAACTCGCCTTCGAAAGGGCCGCCATCCTGCGGGATCGCTATTTTGCCCTCCAGAAAACCCTTGAAGCCCAGGCGGTCACCCTCCCAGCAGAGAAAGACCTCGACGTCTTTGCACTCGCCCGGGAAAGAGACAAAGTCTCCGGCACGGTGCTCTTCGTAAGATCCGGGGCACTGCTGGGGAAGAAGAGCTTTCACCTGAGCCGCCTTCACGACGAAGATGAAAAGGGCCTCTACACCGCCCTTCTGGAACAGTTCTACGACGAAGGGAAATACATCCCCGAAGAGGTCCTGCTACCCACGGCGCCAGAAGGGCAAGAACTCCTCGAGGAATGGCTCGAGGAGCTTGCCGGCCGCAAAGTACGGATAAGAACCCCCAAGCAGGGCCCCAAAAGGGACCTTCTGGAGATGGCCATCAAAAATGCCCGCGAGGCCCTGGCCGCCCGGCTGGCAGGAGAAAGGCCCTACGAAGAGCTTGCCGAAGAGATGGCCGGAAGACTTCGCCTCCGCAAGATCCCTCGCCGGGTGGAGGGAGTAGACATCTCAAACATTCAGGGAGAACTACCCGTGGGAGTGGTGGTCTCATTCTGGGACGGGGCGCCGGATAAGGCTCGCTACCGCCGCTATCACATCAAGAGCGTCACCGGACCCGACGACTACGCCATGATTTACGAAACCGTGGGCCGACACCTCAAGCACGCCCTGGAAGAAGACACCCTCCCGGATCTTCTGCTCATCGACGGGGGAAAGGGGCAGCTTCAGGCCGCCCTTACTGCCGCCGAAGAACTGGGGCTTTCAGGAGAGATCGACTTCGTGGCCCTGGCCAAAGAAAGAGAGGCCGAAGGAGACAAAGTCTATCTTCCGGGGCGTAAGAACCCTTTAAAACTTGCCAAACATCACGAAGTGCTGCGATTCTTGCAGCGGGTGCGGGACGAGGCCCACCGCTTTGCCCTCTCCTCCCACCGGAAACGCCGCCACAAGGCCACCCTGAAATCGGTGCTCGATGAAATTCCCGGGGTGGGTCCCAAGAGACGGCAAACCCTCCTCAAGCATTTCGGAAGCCTTGAGAACATCTCCCGCGCGCCTCTGGAGGAAATCGCCAGACTTCCGGGCTTCAACCGGAAAGTAGCCCAAAACGTGAAAAGATATTTGCAAGAATTCCTAGGAGAAGCGGCATGAACATCTTTGAAATCCCTTTCGAAAAAATCCTTGAGGAATCCGTAAAAACCCACGGGCACCTCTGCCCGGGGCAGGTTCTGGGGGTGAGACTTGCCCTGCTGGGATTGAGGCTCATCGGTATCAAAGACCCCAGAGGGGCCGACCGAAAGAAATTCCTGGTCTTTGTGGAGATCGATCGCTGCGCCACCGACGCTATCCAGTCGGTCACCGGAGCAAGCCTTGGAAAGCGCTCTCTCAAGTTTTGCGACTACGGCATCATGGCCGCCACCTTCTACCATCTCGAGACCAAAAAGGCCTTTCGGATCTTGGCCAGGGAAGAGGCCCGTGAGGCCGCCGCAAAATACTTCCCCGAAATCGAAGACAAATACCGCCGTCAGCTCGAAGCTTACCGCGTCATGCCGGAGGAGGAACTCTTCGAGATACAGGAAGTGGAGGTGGACCTCTCGCCTTTTGATCTTCCGGGAAGACCACTCAAGCGTGTCCAGTGTGAAAGCTGCGGGGCCTGGGTCCAGGACGGACGCGAGGTGGAAAGAGAAGGCCGCGTGCTATGCCGCCCTTGCGCCTACGGGGGATACTTCCGCCCGCTCGGCCTCTCGCCAAAGAGCAGCGAGGGTACTCAGAAGTTTTAAGAAAAAAAGCTCTACGTGGAGATTGGCTTCCAAAGCAGCGAAGGCCTTCTCTACTTCGCCACAAGCTGGCACGATAAAGCTTTTGGGAGGCCGAGAGGGAAATATCGACGGATACTCTCCCAGACCCACGTGAGAAAGGAGACCCTGCCGTAGCCAGAGGAGAACGAGCTCTATGAAAAGCGGCAGATCTTCCTTTTCCTTGAGTGCCTCGAAGACCTCGGCCACGGCAACTATCTGGGTCGGGCTTCCACTGGAAATTGCCGCCACAAAACGGTGAAGCTCTTCAAGAAGCCCCTTTTCAGAAAGCCTCAAGGCCCTCCCGATACTGCCCTCACACAGAAGGGCTAGCCCCCGGGCCTCTTCGGGATCCCTCTCGAACCGTGAAACAAGGAGCGTCTCTACCTGCGAAGTGGAAAGGGGCCTGAAACGCAAAAGCTGGCAGCGGGAAACAATGGTGGGCAGCAAGGCTTCCGAAGTCTGGGCAATCAACACGAAAACGGTATGGAGCGGAGGCTCTTCGAGGGACTTCAGAAGGGCGTTTGCGGCTTCACGGGTCAGGGTTTCCGCGGCGGGCAACAAAACCAGGCGATGCTTCCCCTCCACGGGATGGAGATGGAGTTTGGCTTCTAGGGTACGGATCTGCTCGATCTTGATGCTCTTTCCGGCGGGTTTTAGCACATAAAAATCGGGATGGACCCCTCGTAAAAATTTGAGACAGGGTTTGCACTCTCCACACGCCCAGCCCTTTTCGCAAAGAAGGCGCCAGAAGAAGGAAAGGGCCGTTGTTTCGCGCCCCACTCCCTCGGGACCCACGAAGAGATAGGCGTGAGAGACGCGATCCCGTTCTAGGGCGTTGGCAAGGATGGCAAGGGCTCGCTCCTGCCCTAAGATCTCGTCAAAGGGTAAGGCTTTCAAGAGTGATGTTGACACGGAGCTTCCCAGATCTTGGCACCAAGCTTGTTGAACTTCTCAGCCAGGGCCTCGTAGCCCCTTTTGAGGTGGTGGATCTCGGAAATTTCTGTCACCCCTTCGGCTCCTAGGGCAGCCAATACGAGAGAAGCGCTGGCGCGAAGATCGGTGGCCTTTACCGGAGCGGCTTGCAGCTTCTTGACTCCCTGGATCACAGCCACCCGCCCCTCAACGGTGATCGCTGCTCCAAGACGCCGCAATTCCTCCACGTGGAGGAAACGGTTCTCGAAAACATTCTCTATGATCACGGAGGTGCCCTTTACCGTGCTCAAAAGGGCCATGACCTGGGCCTGAAGGTCCGTAGGGAAACCGGGATAGGGGGCAGTGCGAACCTTTACCGGTTTCAGGTTTCGGCCACGATGAGAAAAAATCGTATCACCCTGGACTTCTATCTCGAGACCTATCTCCCTCAAGGTTGCAATTACTGTCTCCAGATGGGACGGGTTCGTATTTTTCACGATGACTTCTCCGCCTGTTATCCCGGGAGCCATGAGATAAGTCCCTGCTTCGATACGGTCAGGGATGATGCTCACTTCCGTGGGGGAAAGCTCCTTGACCCCTTCGATGAAGAGGGTTTCCGTGCCGAGCCCTTCGATTTTGGCGCCCATTTTCAAGAGCATTTCTCCCAGAGCCACGATTTCCGGCTCTTTGGCGGCGTTGCGAATGATGGTGCGCCCCCGAGCCAGAGTGGCGGCCATCATGAGGTTTTCTGTGGCGGTAACCGAGGGGAAATCAAAGATTATCTCCGCACCAGAGAGCCCGCGGCGCGGCGCCTTGGCCATGACGTAGCCGTGATCCTGGTGGATCTTGGCCCCCATGAGCTCGAGACCCTTGAGGTGGAAATCGATCGGTCTCTTGCCAATGGGGCATCCTCCGGGGAGAGCGACTCTGGCCCGCCCGTAACGGGCCAGCAGAGGACCGAGTACCAAAACCGAGGCCCTCATGCGGGAAACGATATCGTAAGGAGCCACCGTGTCTTTCGCCTGGGAGGTATCCAGAAGAAGGGCGGTGTTGGTGGTCTCGTACTGGGCCCCAAGACGACAGAGCAAATCAAGCATGGTCTGAACGTCTATCAGCCAGGGTACGTTGGAGAAACGGTATTCCCCTGGAGCCAAAATGGTGGCGGCAAGGGCTGGCAAGGCGGCGTTTTTGGCGCCGCTGATAACCACTTCACCCTTTAGTTTGTGCCCCCCCTCGATAAAAAGGCAGGATGGTGTTGGCTGCATTTAAAACCTTTGCCCGATATTTTGGAGATTACTTAGTGCAGGTTTAATTTTTTGCAAGCGCTCTCCCCACAAAAACCCTTTTTATTCCCGAAAGATCCGGCAAGAAATAAAACTCGTACCCGCATTCCGAAGCCTTGCGGGCCACTTCTTCGGCCTGGCGATAACCGATCTCCAGAAGCAAAAAACTCCCGGGCTTGAGATACAAAGGAGCCTCTTCCAGCGTCCTGAAAATGAAATCAAGCCCCCTTTCTCCGCCCAAAAGGGCCGGAGGCGGCTCAAAATCTCGCACCTCCGGAGAAAGTTCCGGCCATTCGGAAACGGAAACATAAGGCGGATTACTCACGATAAGATCGAAGTGCGGCCCGGGTTTCAGGGGTGAAAACCAGTCTCCCTGAATCAAAAAAACCCTTTCTTCCAGAGCGTGGAACTGACGATTTGCCCCGGCGATTTTCAGGGCTTCGTTGCTGATTTCCACGCCTGTCAGGAGAAGATCCGGTCTCTCCAGGGCCAGAGTAAGGGAAATACAGCCCGATCCCACCCCTAATTCCAAAACTTTGCCATTCTCCGGGCTCAATTTTATGGCTTCTTCGACAAGAAGCTCTGTTTCCGGGCGAGGAATCAAGACCCCCGGAGCGACTTTAAACGTATGGCCAAAGAAATTGGCCTCTCCCAGAA
>Ga0256835_1001188_pt1 | contig 16080 bp, 15 predicted proteins | sample PIR30metaG_FD_185972 | JGI IMG/M metagenome (GOLD analysis project Ga0256835, IMG submission 185972) | Hydrothermal vent microbial communities from East Pacific Rise, Pacific Ocean - PIR-30 | ecosystem: Environmental > Aquatic > Marine > Hydrothermal vents | place: Pacific Ocean: East Pacific...
TTCATTTGAGATAACCTGCAGTCGTGTTACAAGCCACCAAATAGTTAGGCACAGAATAGCCTCCTACACCCAGTTGAGCCAGAGATATAGTGATAAGTACCTTAGAGAAATGATCGAATCCTTGGAGCCCAAGAAGTTCTCATCAATAACTCATGTTCCTCGTCGTGAACGATTTCAACAATATAGTTCTATGCTTCACGACTTCATCAGTGAGACTAACGAGTGGGAAGAATTATTAAAGATCGCTTCTAAGGCGTTCATTATACCTCCAAAAATTATTCTTAAAAAAGATGTTTTCTTCCTAAAAGAATTGATAAGATCAGTCTCCGAATACTATAGATTAATAGCCAATGGTATAGGATACGAAGATGCACGCTATGTTTTACCACAATCAATAAAGACGAGATTAATCGTTACAATGAATGCCCGCGAACTAATGGAGTCTTTCCTACCACTACGTATGTGTAGTAGAGCTCAATGGGAAATCAGGTATATTGCCTGGCTTATATGGAGGATTCTCAACAAAATCCACCCAGAAATATTCAGATACGCGGGCCCTAGATGTGTGTATTTTGACCAAAGAACCAAGGGGAAAATATGTCCTCTAGAAGATTATCTAAGCGGAAACTGTAGATTCTCAATAGAATACTGCCCTGAAAGAGTGGCGGGCGAACAAATACCACAATGTATAAGATACGCGTCGAGGGACCCATGGAGCATACGGTAGACTCATTAAAACCTTTCACCCCTATGAATTCTAATGGTGAATACTAATGATATTGAGTGATTGGGACATCAGATTATATATTGAGAAAAAATTATTGAAAATCGAGCCCTTATACCCTGATACAATAAGAGAGAACGGCATAGATCTTAGATTTGGGAATGAATTCTGTAGATATACTGCGGGAGACGAAGTAATAGATTCACGTTCGGGCTTACCAGAGAAATACCTTGTATGCAATGAAGTAGATCCTGAGGAGGGCTATATCATCATGCCTGGGGACAGGATTCTAGCTACTACGCAGGAGTACATCGAAGTACCTATTGATCTGGTCGGACTTGTTAATCTTCGGAGCACATTCGCCAGACTGGGCTTATACATACCTCCAACAGTAATCGACGCAGGTTTCAAGGGGCAGGTGACGATTGAAATAGTAGGTGCTAAGCGCCTGATTAGAGTGTATCCAGGTCAAAGATTCCTCCATGTAGTATTTCTAAGGACTAGTAGTCCTGTCTATAGTCCTTATTCCGGAAAGTATCAGGGACAGCGGGGCGTTACTCCTCCTCGCTTGGATAGATCCTAATACTTTGATTAGATTTTCTAACAATATATTTTTAATACTCTAAGTATATTCTTAATTATTAGAATAAGGTGGTTAACATGCCTGGACAGATACCATTAATAGGCGAAAAATTCCCCGAAATGACAGTCCATACAACCCATGGAACAATAAAACTACCTGATGATTACAAAGGCAAATGGTTCGTACTATTCAGCCACCCCGCAGACTTCACACCAGTATGTACAACAGAATTCGTAGCATTTGCTAAGCGATACAATGATTTCAAGAAGCTTAATACAGAATTAATAGGGCTCAGCGTCGATAACACTTACAGTCACCTAAAATGGATCGAGTGGATCAAGGAGAAGCTGGGCGTTGAGATACCATTCCCGATAATCGCCGATCCCCAGGGCAACGTAGCGAAGAAACTTGGAATGCTGCATGCCGAGTCATCAGTTGTTACCGTCCGTGCAGTCTTCGTTGTCGACGATAAAGGCATTATTAGGACTATATTATACTATCCATTAAACCTCGGAAGACTAATCGACGAGATACTAAGGATCGTGAAGGGGCTCCAGATAACCGATGAGTACGGCAGAGCTCTACCTGCAAACTGGCCGAACAACGAGATAATCGGTGATGCAGTTATCGTGCCTCCTGCAAGCACTGTCAAAGAAGCCGAGGAAAGACTGAAGACATACGAGTGTCTAGACTGGTGGCTATGCTACGAGAGAGGCAAAGTACCCAAGGAAATCGTCGATATGGTAAAGGGATTCCTGAAGAGAGCCGCTGGGCTCTCCCAGTAAAAATTAAACCCCTGTTTTTTCAACATTAAGAACTCTTCTATACATGTATCTAGCCAAGAGATACTTGCCTATGGCCCGTAAAGCCTTATTTTTCGCATCCTCTAGGAAACCCATAATATCAATGTCGCACTCGTACGATGTATTCCCAACCCTCCAACATATACCGTTCTCAACACACGCTTCAAGAACCAGTAACGCCATAATAGCATCAAGCGGGCTAACCACCTCACTACTACCATTAAACCCTATAATACCATAGCCCTGTACCTCAATACTATATCTCATCCTAACACCATTAGCAATAAAGACACTATAAATTCGGCAGAGATAACCGTAAGAATTCAAAACAATACATAAACAGTAAATTGGATAATATGAAAAATATTTAACATTACTATGATTGACTCTAACTATATTATTTTCTGTTAACCATAGACACAGTAGTAATCATGACTACTTTGAATAATTCTGTAGTATTAGTGAATGAAAAATACTACAATTATTTTTATACTAGCGGGAGTACTAGTTACTAGTAGGGGGTACTAGTATATGCTGTTCGACATAAGACCCAAGTCAAGGCTTAAGGATCTATACGACCGTGAAAAAGAAATTGACGAATTAAGGCAAAGCATTGATCTCGGAGAGCCACTTATCATCATCTACGGCGTACGCAGAGTCGGCAAGACAAGCCTACTAAGAGCAAGCCTCAACGAGTTCGGATACCCCTACGTATTAATTGATGTCCGGGAAATATTCGAAGAGCACAGCTATATAACTAAGAACCACCTCTACGAACAAATGGCGCGGTTCTTCACCAGCAACCTAGAATTATTTGAAAAACTAGGATACAAGATAAAAGACTTACTAAAACACACCAGAGCCTTCCATATAAGCGGCATAAGTATCGAGGTAAATCCATCCGTAAACATAGATTTAACAAGCATCATCAGAACCTTCAATGACTGGGCTAAAAAACACAACACCAGATTCATCATAGCATTCGACGAAGCACAATACTTGAGATTCTCAGGAGCAACACGATACAACGGGATCTTCGCATGGAGCTATGACAACCTAGAAAACCTAACAATAATAGTAACAGGTAGCGAAATAGGCGTTCTCAGAGACTTCCTAAAACTAGACGATCCAAAAGCACCACTTTACGGAAGATACGTCCGAGAAATAATCCTCAACAAATTCACCCCAGAACAAAGCAGAGAATTCCTAAAGAAAGGATTCAACGAACTAGGCATAAACATACCCGATCACGAAATAGATGAAGTCATCAATAAACTAGACGGGATCCCAGGATGGCTCACCCTCTACGGCTACTACCGCGGAGTACAGAAACTAGACCATAGAAAAGCACTAGACAAAGTATTCGAAATAGGCTCCAAGCTAGTAATAGAAGAACTAGAAAAAATCATAGCCCCTTCAAAACAAAGATACCTAGCAATACTAGAAGCAATAACACACGGAGCAACCAAGTGGAGCCAGATAAAAACCTACGTAGAATACAAGACAAAAACACGCATAGCAGACAAAAACTTCACAGACCTACTCAAAAAACTAGTAAAATACGGAATAATAGAGAAACAAGAAGACCAATACAAGATAACAGACCCGCTAATAGTATATGCGATCAAAGCGATGGTTTCCAGATAAAGATAGCATATAAAACTCACTTTAGAAGATCATCTTTCTATAGGTTTTAATAATACTATTATGTCTGGGCTCGAATTAATCATGATAAGAGAAGGTGCCGCCGCCGGGATTTGAACCCGGGTTTCCCGCGCCCAGGGCCGTGATCCCGACGGGCGTCACGGGCTCGAGAGGCCCAGTGATGTTAAGAAGGTATTGGTTTGTATCTCTATAGCATACTTATAGGATCTAGCATTAGCTATTGTAGAGCATATTACTGTACGATTTCATTCATAGGCTTAAACGTATGGAGAGACATAAAAGATCGTTCTTTTTAAAAATTTCTAAATTTTTTATAGGATTCCTAGGGAATCTTATAGAATGGGAGTAAGTCCGCGGGAACGGATGATAGGCGTGGCCATGACAAGTACCGCGGCATCCCATCCTAATTCTCCGTGTTTAAATAATCGGTTGGTGAAGATCACCTTCTACCAAGTATCTTATCACAGACCCTTGGATTATTCCAGAAATATATACAGTCAAATAATTTATCCCTTATAAGATCCAAGTACTTCGCATCACCTGTTACCAAGTAATAATTTATAGACCCAGCAACATAATCTGCAACCCATATAAATGGCTCACGATAGGAAGAAACCTGGCTCACATTAAAATCAACATTGTAATTTATTCGACGCTCATATTCTTTCATATAATCATACTTTTTCGCAAGATACTCTCTGAAATTATTCATCGCCCTCGAACCAAGACGCTTGTCTAGTATAACTTGAATTGTTGAGCCCGGTATAGGATTGTATTTTTGTATGAAATGCACAATCAAAGGATGGACGAGAACATAGTTATAGAGCTTATTCGGATTATTCTTCAAGTGATGTTGGACAAACCGCTTATCAACGATCGACACAGCAACATTAATCTCTAATTCTTTTATCAATTTAAGCACATTAATCCTAACATCGTCAAGATACCTCATGTATTTTTCAGGATCTATGCCACGTTCTCTAAGCTTAACTTTAGATAAAGTAAACTTAAGCTCATATAGTTCTCTAGGCCACATCTTCTTTCTTACAAGTTTCTTTAAGAGACGCCTCATTTTCTTCCTTATATCAAATATACTCATAGTAAAAACAAAAGCCAAAACCAAATACTTCGAAGATCTATCCTTAAACCCAAGATCGCCTGATTCATCAATACCGATCCAAAGCTCCATAACAAATCACTATCTATGAATAAGCCTAACACCATCTATAAGACAGTAACTCTGAATGACTACCATATAAGGAAAAATCATCAAAATATAATTCATTATATAGGTATTAGGAGTTTGTACTTTTCTCTTATCTCTTATTCTTCGGGCTCTTTCGAGGCTTTCCTCGATGTCTAATACTCTGTTTTCTACTAGTTCGTCTATGAATTGCTTCCAGACACTATATTTCTCGTCTAGCTGGAAGACGAGGTCGTCGTAGCTCATCGCGGTAGTATATTTCTTGAGCTCGCCTATCCGGCCCTGTAGCAGGAGGGCTAGGTCGTGTCCTAGGATCTGCTTCGCGGTCTGCCAGCAGAAGCTACGGATATATGTCGGGGTTACCACGTGGTTCCTGTGGAGCTTCTGCCTGATCCCCCCCGGGGGTTCTTCTAGGCGGGTCACGTATTAGGGGCTCGAGGATATCGAGGGGTATCCAGGCCTACCATGCCTCCTTGGTGCCGGAGCCCCGTACGCGTAGCCTGGCATAGCCTCTGCCCCCGATACGCTGGTACCTAGGGTTCTTGATGGCTTCTAGGAGCTGCTCCATCCTCTGCCCACCACTATAATATAGTGCTAGGTAGAACAGCTTCAAGCTCGGCTCGAACCGCTTAGTATCAAGCACCCTGGCGAAGCTCCGCAGCACAGCGGATAACGGCACGTAGTCCTCGGCCAACCCGCCACCACCATCTCCACTCGGCCTAGGAACCCTGGCTAGGAACTCCTCATAGACATACTTGTCGATAAACCTATAATAATATAGGAAATGCAACAGGTTCCTCAAAGCCCGGTTATCATGCTTAGTCCGGACATGCTTGAGCAACGCATCAACAGTTATGACGCCACCACTCCTCTCCAGGAAACGCTCGATACACCGGATATACTTCTCTATAGTCTCAGGATCCCTGACCGGCGGCTTCTTCTTCTTACGGATAAACTCGACAAACCTCTCCCGCATCTCACTATTCCAGTCAACCCTAACCCTTAATCCATCACCATCACCGGATCGGGCCGGAAGATCCCCTCCACTCTCAAGACCCAGGAGACCTAGGAAAAGCCGGGCATCCTCCTCACTATCAAAAACAAGCTGAACAACATTACCGATCCTCGCAACCCGGCGAAGCACAGCCACCATAGCGGAAAACCATCCAATAAACCCGAGAGACCCAGCCGTAACTACTCATAAACAAATGTTCAACAAAATCAATAAATTAATGAACCGCCATCATTTCATTATAAGATCATGTACGATTCTCTCAACATTTCGATTCAATCGAGGAGAAAAGTTTAGTATCAAGAGTGTTTTATATTTATAATTATGATCAAAGCTTTCATTACTATTAAAATGATCTTGGTATTTTAAGAAAAAATATTACTATAATTTTTATTAATGTCTTTTCTTTTTTAGCGTAATTATTGATATCCCAATAATACCTGCTACGATTAGTGCTGTGATGAGTATATTGTTGTTTAGCTCGTTGTCGCTACCTGTTATTGTTGTTGGTATGTTTATTGTTGGTTCGTCAGAGCCGATGTCTGATGATGCATATGTTGCTGCTGATATGAAGATTGTTTTATCGGTGTCTAGCTGAACCCATAATACGTTGCCAGTGCCTTTTTCTTGGATTTTCAGTGTTGGGAGGAGTTTGTTCTTGTCCTCCGATAAGAGTAGGTAAGCATCGATAATGACTAGTTTGGACACGTTAACGTTGGTCTTGAAAGCACTGTCGAAGTATTTCTTAATCTCTTCTACCATGTTCTTTGTAACCACGAAGCTATACTTGGAAGTTATCCTGGGTGCCAAGAGCTCTAAGTACTGGATCCGAGGAGCACCACCGCCTACCCTATCCCTATCGACACCCCTGATCTTAACGGGATAACCAATCCTTAAGCCACCGAGCACGACATAGTATTTGTCAAAGGGATTAACAATACGTACAACAGGACCGCTGCTTATATGCGTACCATTAGGATAAACAGTCTCGACAATCTCGGTAACACTCTTCTCACCACCAACACCCGCATAAACAATATGTAGACCGCGAACACCCATAAGATCCTCGAGAAAACCACGCAATAACGAGGCATTCTTATCGATCACGCTATAGGCCAGGAACGGCAGGGACATTCCATCACCGACAACAACCCTGACAAAACCATGGCTCGAAACATAGATCTTAACATCAGCACTCCTATAAACATCAACCAAAAACCCACCAGCCCTAACACTACCCACACGCACAAAGCCGTGAGAACCACCAGACCAGACAAAACCAATCATCCTACTAGCGAGAACATCCGTATCATATTTTCCAACAACATAAATACTGAACCTTTCACCAACAATGTTATTCAGTCTCATACCTTGAATACTATTATTTATATATATGTTATTGTGCATTGAAGATGCTGATAAAGTATTACTAGCAACAAATATTAGCTGTACTATGAATACTAAGAGCATAATTAATGATATTATCCTGATTCTATGCCTCATAATATCACCACTTTATGTGTTCCCACGTTACTACCACTTTCCATCCATTATCAAGATACGATTGAATAACCGTATTAGGATCAGCGTAAACTGTCCCAATTGTATACATTTTTTCAGTATCATATTTTATCTGAGCAACCAAATTACCGTTTGAATCGTATCCTTGTATAATTAGTGTCACAGCAGCTGGATGGCCTTGAAAACTAAAACCTAGAAAACTATACTGTTGTTTAGTCAGTACAGCGTTAGACCAAGCATTTACTATAGATTCATTATTAATTAGTCGCGTAGCATAATCCTTCATTGTCTCGACGGCAGCATCATAGACTATCCAGCCCAAAAGATTTTTAACAACATCTAGAAAATCAGACCTCATACCAACTATTCCATGAAGATAAACATTACTAAGGCCTCCGCGACCTTCAAAGTCGTTGACTAGTATATCATTTAGCTGACTGCTGGTCAGATTAAGTGTTTGACAAGAAGCTAGTGTAACCCATTTAGGTGCCGAATAGAAAGTAACTCTGTGAAAATATACTTCGGGATAATACGCACCATTAATATACCAATATGATGCTAGACCCACATAGTTTACGTTTCCCAAGATCTTATGTGTATCATCAACACCAAAATAAATCATGGTCGGACTTCCATGTCCTAGGAATATTATGTAGTGCCATTGATATGCATGCTCATATACATTAGGTGTTCCACCAATTTCCTCAGTCCACCAGTATATAGGCCTCGAATTATTATTCTGAAGTATATATACAAAGGCACTAGAATTAGAAGTAAGTGTTGATGCAAAAGTATCTGCAGCAGCACATAATCTTTCAAGGTCATTTGCTTTACCATTATAATCCTCTATACAATAAATGATTACTCTGGGATATGTCGCTGTACCATAGTCATTTGCGTAGCCTAGTGAAGGTAATGTTATCATTGATATAATAGATATGATTATAATTGATATTAACAATACCTTGGACCAGTACTTCACATTTATACCGTTAAATATATCATCAAAGTATATATTATATGTTTTTATCAAATAACATAATTTCTTTAGAGAAAAAGGTATAAATAGTATATATTAAGTTAAGTTGCTACTATATTATTACTTATGATTATATTATTCATATTAAGATGTATAAAACTGTTAGCTAATGATATAATTAAATCTTATCCTTATATAAATTATAATTTTAAATACTCATTACAATACACTCAATCCTTTATCAAGCCTTCCTGCATTGTATATAATAACTATGACTTATCCAGCAAAAGATTAGATATTGCTAGGAATAATTTTTCCCAAAACTAGTAGTAGCGGCGGGATCAAGAGTATTAGGCCGAGTATGATCGCTGCCTTCGCTGCTCTCCTGAATCCTAGTAGGCGGAGCACTATGGCCATTATGATCATGATTATCCAAGCCAGATTGGCCAGCATCATTGGATCCATGTTAACACCTAGTATCTTATCGAGTAGCTGGTAGGGCCGCAGAAGCAATGCCTGTAGCTGCTTGGACAGCATGGTCCCAGCACCTCTCTTCCCGGATAGTGTTGTTGCCCGGGAGACTATCTGAGACCGTGAGTCTCCCGGTCTGTTTCTAGTATTGGGTGTCGGGGGGTGCCGTGGTATAGGATCTCTCCTAAATTGGGCGTTGAGAGGGATGGGCTTGCAAAACTATTGTTGAGGACCTCGAGCTTTGTTTTTGAGGCTCATAGGCTGGATGATAAGCTTAAGCTTTACCTGTACGTTGAGCTTGGAGAATCGAGTCTGCGGAGAATAATTGGTGTGAGAAAAGAAGATCCTCCGGGTATTCCTCCCGAGTACTACTATGCTGAGCTAAGGCAGAGCCCCGATGAATTCTATAGGCCGCTAGAGGTTCTTGGCTGGGATGATGTCTACGAGCTCCTAGCGGACAACATGGTGTTGCAGGTAATGGCTTGGAGGGATCCCAAGGCCAACAAGATCCTGTCCAAGAAGGCCCGAGAGCTAATGAGGCCGCCGGGCCAGAGCTATACAGCACAGTTCCTCTCGGGAGTCCTCGACGGCATGATAGGATCCAGCAGCTCATCCGGTAAACAACAATATGTCGATCCGGCGCTACTGAAGGAGAGACAGCAGCAGGGAAGAGAGGTTTTGAAGCGGGCTGCTAAACCAGTATATGTTGTAAGGATAAGGCTTTATGGCCCGGACAAGGGACTATTGAAAGATATTGCCAGCATGATCGCCCCTAGGTTTTCAAGGCCGCTCAGGGTTTTCACCCCGCTAGTAGGCGGTAGGCTCGGTAAGAGGGATCCTAGGAGGATACCTGGGCCTTCTGGTTTCTTCGGCTCGCCCGATAAGGAGTTGTTGTGGATGACGCCGGAGGAGCTCCGGGAGCTACTTGTCCTACCGGATCCGAGTACTGTGCCCGTGGATTTCATGCGTGGAGCCGAGCTACCGAGACTAGTTCCTGAGAGAACCGGTCCCGACACGGTTAGGATAGGGGTATTAGAGAACGGAAGAGAGTTCAGGATCTCGCTTAGGGACCTCTACCGGCACGCCTACATTATAGGCATGACTGGGAGCGGTAAGTCGACGCTGCTATGGAACCTTGCCCTCTGGCTCCACGCTACCGGTAAGGCGTGCGTGGTGGTTATTGATCCTCACGGTGACCTGGCCCTAGATATACTCTCCAGCCTAGAAGACCATAGAAGAGCCTATCTCCTGGATCCTCTTAGGAAGCCCTTCGGGTTGAACCCCCTAGACCTTCCAAGGCTGCCTGACAGGGGCCACGCTATCAGCTTGGCGGTGGACCAGCTCATAGCAATATTCGAGAAAGTATTGAAGCTGCCGGAGACAGCTGTTAATGTCCGTTACCTGCTACAGGTCCTCCTAAGGCTAATGTATTCCAGGACGGACTCGCCGACGCTCGGGGACATCTACAATGCTATAGTGGGACTTAAGCTGGGAACCCTGGATCTCCCCGTCGACGACCCGGAGTGGAGTATCCAAGTGGAGATGCTGCAGAAGCTGCAGGACCAGACGTTCCTCTCTGCTCTCTCAAGGCTTGAACCCTTCGCCCACAACAAGCTCTTGTCAAGGATAACATGTAGGACCACGATAGACCTGGAGGAGATGCTTAGGCCCAGCAACCTGGTATTGTTCAGGATCAGTAAGGCGGAGCTCGGAGAGGGATTGCTGCAGCTCCTGGCCCCATCGATTATTCTTAGGCTCTGGTTCTACGTGCTCGAGAGAGCGTTGCTGAACAAGCCTAGGACACCGGTCATCGTCTTTATAGATGAGTTCCAGAACATGGCTGGGCTACCGGTGGTTGAGACTATATTGTCGGAGGCCCGTAAGTATGGGCTGCACCTGGTCATGGCGCACCAGCATACACGGCAGATACCGGATGAGCTGCTCCAATCCGTTTTCAGCAATACCGGCGTAAAGATAGTCTTCAGAGTAGGGGGCCACGAGGTCGACAAGCTCTCCAGGCTCGACCGGGATTTCGCCGACAAGATAGCCAGGGCCCTGACATCCCTGACCATAGGCCGTGCACTGGTCCAGCTGACAGCTAGGCCTGGCGAGCAGCAGCCGCCACCAGTGATAGTTAGGACGGATCCTCCGCCGGAGAAGAAGTATGACCCCTGGACCATCCTCGAGAAGCTGCCGGGCTTCACCCCGCCCCCGGAGGATACCTTGAGGGATCCGGCTGAGCTCTTGAACCCTGTTCTGAAGTATTTGCCTAGGGACAGGCTGGGCCCGGTCGAGCAGGTGGTCCTCTATAGGGTCTATAGGCTGGGTGGGAGGAAGCAGCCGGTTCAGTGGACCAGTGTTATTGCGGGGCTGGGGGCCCGGAGGCCGTTGCTAGACGAGGCCCGGGACAGCCTCGTGGCCAGGGGCTGCCTGGAGGCGTGGAAGGAGGGGAACAAGTGGATGGTAAAATACGTCAAGGGCTTATACGTGGGCCTGAAACAGGTCGCCCCGAGCAGGGAGGGCCGTCTGGTAGCGCGGCGGGCCATACTTCACTATCTCGAGAGGGGCTGGTATGTTTGTGTGGCTAGGCAGGATCCGGGGCTCAGGAATAGGCCGGACCTGGTAGCAGTACCCATAGACAAGACAGGGTGGAGCCTAAGGTATGGTGAGGCTATAGCGGTTGAGGTTGAGAGCTGCAACGAGGTGGAGACACACCCGGAGCAGGTAAGTAGGAACCTGGTGAAAGGCTACGAGCTCATAAAACAAGGAATATTCAGACAAGTAGAGTTCTGGACCACGGAGACCTGCCGGGACAAACTAGCAAAAATACTCGAAGAAACAGCCAAGCAGCACAGAATACCCGGGCAAACCTACAGGATCCACACAGTAAAGCCAAAGCCCAAGAAACCACAAAAACAAAGCCCACAAACCATGGAAAAACAAGCCACAGACGAAAAACCAGCAATAAAGAATACAAAGGAGGAACAAACCCCAGAACTCATACCAGTACAAATCCAAGGACAAACCCTATACCTAACTAGACAACAATACAAAAAATACCAAAAACTAATCCAACTCGGATACAAACCCCGACCAAACCCACAAAACAACGAAATAATACTAGAGAAAAAAGGAAGAAAAACCAAAATCAAAACAACCCAACCCCACACAAACAAAAACCAAAAAACAACAATATAATGATTTACCGTGTACACCAACGTACACAAACAACAAACCACGTACACACAACCAAAACATCCTATAAACCCATACAAACCCATTCGACACTATCTGAAGCCATTTGAAGCGATCTGACGCCAAAAACCGTCAAACACCACCAAAACAACTGTCTCCCAACCAAGCAACAAAAAATGAGGGGAACAAGCCATGCCCCGCAAAACCAAGCAAATAAACATAGCACTACTAATGAAATACCTCAAACCATGGATGAAAGAAACACTTAAAACATTAGCAACAATAGACACACCCATAACAACAGGAGAACTCCTAAAAAACTCCTAGAGAAAAACATAGAAGTAACACACAGCCAACTCCTCCACTACCTAAAACGCCTAGAACGACACCACATCGTCAAAAATACAAACTACACTACTACCGCAAACTAGCATGGACACTAACACAAGAAGTCAAACAACAACTACAAAACAATAACAAATAGCTAATTCAGCTTATCCATTTCCTTCATTAAATCAAATACCATTCTCCTAAATTTTAGATAGTATTTATACTCTTTTTCATTTAAAGCAATTTGTTGTTCCTCATGCAAATGAAAAATACTAAATATAATGCGCTTAATATATATTTCTTTCAGACAAAATAGCAATATCATCTTTTCCTCAGATACAAATAATCTAACTAATTTTTTTGCAAACTCTTCAGCCATACTTATTTGACCACGAGCTAATAAACAAATACTATACCAAACAATTAATTCGAAAGTTTTTACAAGAGGGCGATGTATTGGAAAATATAGCATAAGGCTCTTCGAGTTAGATATATCAGTCTTTATCGAAATTAATTTGTCAATAACATAATGCAATAAATTAATAATGGTGTTCAAAAACATGTTGCTATATTCATTTTTCCTCATATTAGTAACATTTTCAAGAGTAAAACTATATAATTCATCCAGGATCTTTTCCAAGTATCTGTAACATGTTATCTTTCCCATATCATTATCATTGTCTAATGAACAATACATTTTCTTTCCTTCTTCAAAACTATGTCTAAGAATTTCATGATACTCCGAAGCAATATCGGAATGCTTAACATCCAAAGCATAATATATTTCCAAGGTATATTTAATGAATAATGCCATCGTATGTTGATCTAATTTCTTTTCAATAATAACCTTTTTAATATCATCAAACATTGTTAGGAACTTTCCACAAATATTGTTTATAACAATACTATCCAAAATAGTAATAGTACTAAGCAAGTATGAACGAAGAACACGCATTATAGTTCTTAACTTAGGGGAATAATATTCCCTATAATAACTATGTGGAACCCGAAGAATTACAGGATACAATTTTAAGGACTTTATATACGGTTCAATTAAATCCATAACATAATCTAAAGGAACTACTCTGCGAAACTTTGTTGAGAGCTCTATCATAACATTAAATATCTTCTCATACAAAATGTGTTGATACAATAATAATTGCAATAGCGCACTTGGTAATTGGACTGGATATAATTGTTTCTTGGCTTCTTCTGATAGTAATTTATCTAGAAATAATAATTTTGAGAGAACATTATAGAAAGTATTGTAGAAATAACTTGGAATTTCTGGTTTAATATATATTTTTACCTTTGTGACTTTTACCCCTTCATATACATTAGCTTCAACGTCTTCGCTATATTCATATTCAATGTCATCAAAAGAACTGAGTAAAAGTGAATAAAATTCCTTAGTTTTTTCACAGAAAATTTTTTCCAAAGCTTCAAAATACAATTTTGCAGAGGAGTAATTCCCATATTTGACACAGTAAAAGACTAAGTCAGTAATAATTTCTACAAACAAGGAAATGATATCTCTGTAAAATCGGAGATAATTTTCGATCACTGATTTAAATTCTTTTACTAATTCTTGGTCTGAATGATTGTTTTTTATCTTTTTTATCTCTTTATTGACATTACTTGTAAGTCTTTCATATGTGTTATAGAATAGCTTTGTAATTCCTTCTTTACATGCTTCAGAACCTTCCTTTGAAGGAGTTTTTGCAATCGATGCACATAATTCATAAAAAGGCGAAAGCGGGTTATTCTGTATTTTATTAATAATATTCCTGTTTTCTTGAGCATTTTCTCTAGTATTTTTTATTTCTTTAGGAGATTCTTTAGCAAATTCATTGATTGCAAATTTAATTATTTTGTCAGGATTAATAGAACTAACTATTTTTTCAACTATTTTTTCTGGCTTAATTATTGTGAGAATATGTCCAATATATTGTCTAAGATAGTTAAATGCAATCGCGGTAAAACCTAGGTATAAAGAAAATATGATAAACATTATGCTTAAATATAAGAAGTTATGGCACAATGATTTACTTATAAATAATATAGTCGTATTACTGGTAAAGACTATATCTTTATAGATACTTAGATTATCTGGTAATATATATAATGATAAAATACCAATAAATATCGCTCCTAGATAAAGAAATAATATACAATGAAAATACTCATCATGTATAAATATATCAACTACACGATGAGAATATCTCTGCGCAGCAAGCTGAACACCCAGAGCCGTCAAGCTAATTACAATAGCAAGAATAGATGCCTCACACTGCATTAAAGCACTAACAAGATACCTTACATCAGTACTCCAGAAAACCAACATCCTTAGTTCATATAATATCCAAAAAATAGTTAGCACAATAACAGTTGCAACCAGAACATTTCGTACACTAAATAATATCTTACGGTGCTTATTAACGAAATAACCAGTTTTAGCCCTTATTGTCACTATCAAATCACGTTTATTATTAAATGATCTATCAGTTACACCATCGGAACTTTCAGGACTACTATCCTCAGACATCATTAGCCATCTCCAATACCTAACAATATGGGATAACATAATCTCTGAAAAAAGATTTTCTCATAAGAACTATCCAGAACATCATCACTTTTTAACAAATAGAGAATAAATTACTTGATTGAACGTGCCATTCTAAAAGTATTAAAAGAAGTAATTGCGTGCTTGGTTATTATTCCTGAAAACACTTCTCTAGTATAGACCGCGCTATTTCGACTCCTTCTGGTGTGAATCCGTATGATCTTCTTCTTTTGCTGTGGTGTTTCTCGTATAGGATTCCTTTTCGAACGAGCTGGTCTAGAGCTTCATATACGAGTCCGCGTAGATGTCTGGGGAATTTCCTGGCTATGGTGTTTGGCTGTGCATGGCATTTAACACTAAGGTCGCAGATCTCATATAGTCTACAAATAACTCTTATGAGGAACTCCCTATAGATCCTTGGTGTCACGCCAGGCCACCTCTCATGTTAATTGGTGGTTGTGATGCATATGTAATGGTTTAGTCTAAACTATGAGGTATAGAGTAAGTTTTTTATATCTAGGCTAACAAAAACAATATTCCAGGTGAAAATATGAGTAACAGCCTAAAAGATTATGGTGCAGGCAGAGTAGTGATCGCGGGGAGAGAGTATATAACTGTAGAACTAGTGATGAGGCCGAAGAAAGCAGGCGCCAAAGGCAAAACCTACCTACAATACGTCGCAACAATACCAAAACCAGTAGCCCTCAAACTATACGAGATAGCGGGAGAAAAACCAGACACCACACTAACACTAACAACCTACCTATCACCAGCACCATGGTACACCGGACTACTATGGAGCAAAAACGACAAAACCTACAAACGACTACCACCAGACATCAAGAAAGAACTAACAGCCCTAGGAATAAACCCCGAAGACCAAGACCAAACAATACTAGTCATAGCCAAGAAAAAACAACTAGAAAAACTAGGACTAAACCCAGACAAACCAATAACACTAGAAGAACTACAAGAGAAAATCATCGAAAAACACATAAAGAAAATAGCTGTCTCCCAACCAGCATAAACA
>Ga0256835_1001189_pt1 | contig 16063 bp, 10 predicted proteins | sample PIR30metaG_FD_185972 | JGI IMG/M metagenome (GOLD analysis project Ga0256835, IMG submission 185972) | Hydrothermal vent microbial communities from East Pacific Rise, Pacific Ocean - PIR-30 | ecosystem: Environmental > Aquatic > Marine > Hydrothermal vents | place: Pacific Ocean: East Pacific...
AAAACTCATATAGAAAATCATGAACACAAAAGGATATTTACCGGACATCCTTGGCATACTTATGTAAAGATATCAGATGGATGCTCAAATAGATGTACCTACTGCCTTATTCCAAAGATACGAGGTCCTCTAAGATGTAGAAAACCTACATCAATTATTGATGAAATAAACCTTGCCGTTGAGAATGGAGCTATTGAAGTAACATTGGTGGCACAGGACCTTACAAGTTATCGTGTGGAAGACTTTGATCTTGTAAAACTCATAGAAAAGATACTTGCTGAAACAGCCGTGTCATGGTTGAGACTCATGTATCTATATCCAGATGGCATATCAAAGCCGCTTCTCGAGTTAATTGCAAAAGAATCCAGGATTTGCAACTATCTGGACGTCCCCATACAACACGCCAGTGACAAAATCCTCAAGAGGATGGGGCGAAAAAATTCATTGTCGCAACTTGAAAAAACAATGGAAACAATAAGGAAATATCTTCCAGAGGCATCTCTTAGAACTACTGTAATGGTAGGGTTTCCAGGTGAAGAAGAGGGAGATTTTAATATATTAAAAGAATTTATAAAAAAATGGCGATTTCATCACCTTGGTTGTTTTGTCTATAGTGATGAAGAAGATGCTCCATCCAGATTGCTTAAAAACAAAGTTCCAGAAGAATTGGCTGAAGAAAGAAAAAGTATCATCCTTGAGATGCAAAAAGATATATCACTTTCCATAAATAGATCCTTTATTGGCAAAGAACTTGATGTCCTGGTTGACGGTTACTGTGAGGAATCTGAGTTACTTCTTTGTTCAAGGAATATGTTCCAGGCCCCTGAAATAGATGGAACAACTTATATCACAAAGGGATTTTCAAAGGCAGGGGCCTTGGAGACAGTCAAGATAACCGATGCCTTTGAATATGATCTTGTTGGTGAGATAGTACCTAAAAAATCTTAAACCTTTCCCTCGCTTACAAGACGAGCAAAGTGTTCAAAGCTGCGATCCCAAGTTTTTTCAGCCTCATCAGGAAAACAGCAGCCAGGAAGTTGACGCATCTTCAAATGATATTTGAGACATTCACAGCATATACCCTTTCTCGGACAAGGTTCATACGTACAATTACACCTTTTAAGATTCTTTTCCTTTTGACATTGCATTTGTCAAACGCCTCCCAACTTTTTAGCTAAGCTAGATATCAAGCTCTTGAACTTCCAGGGCATGGGTTTGGATAAACTGTCTTCTAGGTTCTATCTTTTCTCCCATAAGGGTTGTAAATAGATTTTCTGCTTCATCTGCATCCTTAATGGAGACCTTTAACATGGTCCTTTTTTCAGGATTCATAGTTGTTTCCCAAAGTTGATCGGGGTTCATTTCACCAAGACCTTTGTATCTCTGGATGTTCAAACCCTTTCTTCCTTCCTGACGGAAGAATTCAATAAGTTCATGAAAATCTTTGCACGTCTGAATTAGCTTGTCATCTTTATATATTTCTATCTCTCTTCCAAAGACGTGGCTGACTTTTGAATAAAGTTTTAATACCCTTTTAAATTCTGGGCTTCTAAGGAATTCTGGCGATATTTCCATGTTTAAGTAGGCTAGTCCCTTTGCTGCAACATTGAACTTATAGCCAGAAATCTCAGATTCTAAAGGTCTGACAGGACCAACCAAAAAGCCTTTTTCTTTAAGATACTCTGCCAAATTACGGGCATTTTCTTCATTTGCCAAAAAATCCTTATCTTCTATTCCAAACTCAAGTATTGCATGGCAAAGATCCTTCCAACAGCCCTTTATATTTAGTTCTTCAACAGCCTTATTAAATTCTGAGATTTGATTTAGAAGGTTTTTGAGTTTATCTCCATGAAAGGTGCTATCCCAACCCTTTGGTCTCAATTTTATAGATTTGGTAGCCCTTTCAAAAAGAAATTGATCCATCTCATTTTCATCTTTAAGGTAAAGTTCCTTGTTTTTTCCAAAGGCTACTCTGAAAAGAGGTGGTTGAGCTATGTATAGATGTCCATTTTCTATAAGTTGTAACATCTGCCTGTAAAAAAAGGTGAGAAGCAACGTTCTTATATGGGCTCCATCAACGTCAGCATCTGTCATTATAATGATCTTGTGATATCTAAGTTTTGAAGGATCAAAATCATCTATCCCTATTCCAGTTCCAAGGGCTGCAATAAGATTCTTTATTTCCTCACTGGCAAGCATCTTGTCATAGCGCGCTTTTTCAACATTCATAATCTTGCCTCTAAGAGGAAGAATAGCCTGAAAGGCACGATCTCTTCCTTGTTTAGCGCTTCCCCCAGCAGAATCACCCTCTACAATGAATATTTCTCTCCTTTCTGGATCTTTTTCCTGACATTCTGCAAGTTTGCCAGCCATCATTATCTCTTGAGACTGTCCCTTTTTTCTGGTCAGTTCTTTTGCGCGTTTTGCAGCTTCTCTTGCCCGTGCCGCATCCACTGCCTTTGTCAATATCTTCTTTGCAACTTTTGGATTTTCCTCAAGATATGTAGATAGTTGATCTTGAACTATAGATGCGACAATAAATTGGACTTCACTGTTTCCAAGTTTGGTCTTTGTTTGTCCTTCAAACTGTGGATTTGGAACCCTTGTTGATATGACACAAGTAAGTCCTTCTCTTACATCGTCTCCTGAAAGTCGCTCTTTGAGTTTTTTGGGAATGATGTCTTCACTGGCATATTTGTTAATACATTTTGTAAGGGCCTGACGAAAGCCAGTTACATGGGTTCCACCTTCTTTTGTTCTTATGTTGTTTACGTAGCTAAGGATCCTTTCTGTGTATCCTGTGTTGTATTGAAATGCTACTTCGACTTGGACATCATTTTTTTCACCTGAAATGTATATAGGTTCTTTGTGGATAACCTCTTTGTTTTTGTTTAGGTACTCAACAAATTCTATTATTCCGCCTTTAAAATGAAATACATTTTCCTTACCTGTATTTTCATCCGAAATCTTTATGGTGATGTTTGGATTTAAAAAAGCCAGTTCTCTCATTCTAGAAACGAGTATTTCATAGTCAAACTGGCAAGTCTCCTTAAAAATTTCAGGATCGGGCTTGAACCTTATCTTTGTTCCAGTCTTATCTGTCTCTCCTTTTATTTGGAGAGGTCCAGTTGGTTCTCCTTTTCTGTATGATTGATAATAGATCTTGTTGTTTCTATAGACCTCTACCTCTAGATATTCTGAAAGGGCATTAACTACAGATATTCCAACTCCATGAAGCCCGCCTGAGACCTTATATGTCTGGTGATCAAATTTTCCACCTGCATGAAGCCTTGTCATTACGAGTTCAAGGGCGGATATACCTTCAGTTGGATGAATATCTACAGGAATACCTCTACCATTGTCTATTACTGTTACGCTTCCATCTTCATGAAGGATAACTTCTATCTTGGTACAATATCCTGCTAGGGCCTCGTCAATACTGTTATCAACGACTTCATATACAAGATGGTGAAGACCTTCAGAACTTGTATTTCCAATGTACATTGCAGGACGTTTACGTACAGCAGAAAGGCCTGAAAGTACCTTAATTTGTTCGGCACTATACTTTGTCGTTTCGCTCATAATTGATGGAAGTGTCTCCTTTTTAATTTTAAATTACTCGTCTTCTAGGCTCATTGGCATGATTAAGGCTGTAAAGCCTTTATCTTCTTCACCTTCAACAACGACTGGGGAATCTTCGTCGTTGAAAGCCATCTCTATAACATCAGATTTCATGACCTGAAGAACCTCTATAAGATACCTTGCATTTATCGCCAATTCAAAGGGTTCTCCATTGTACGATACTTCAATATTTTCTTCTGCCTGACCTATTTTTTTATCTAGGGATTCCATTTTCATGGTATTTGGGAATATGGATATCTTGATTCCCTTAAAAGATGGATCTTGGATGACAATGGATATCCTTTTTAGGGCTGATAATACAGTTTTTCTGTTAAAGAAAAACGATCTATTTTTCTCTTCTGGAATAATTTCGTTATAATTAGGAAAAGAGCCTTCAATCAATCGAATAATCATTTGGTCAACATCTGTTTTTACATAAAGAAATTTATCATCAGCTGTTAACATGATTTCATCGTTTATCTCTGCAAGTTTTTTTAACTCATTTGCTCCTTTCCTAAGGATTATTACACTAAATTTATCGTCACTATCAAAAGATTGATCTATAGTGCTTTCTGCAAGATTGAGTCTGTGTCCATCAGAGCTTACCATTCTAACGATTGTTTTAGATTGATCTTCAGCTTTATGGATTTCCAAAAGGATACCTGAAAGGGCGTATTTTCTATCATCATAGGAAACAGAGAATATAGTCTTATCGATAAGATCTTTTAAGACATTTCCTGGAATAGATATTAGATTTTCTTGGGGTACGTCTCGAAATTTTGGAAATTCGTCTGGCGCAAGTCCAGCTATAGTATATTCTGCTTTTTGACCAACAGGTATCTTTAACCAGTAATTTTCTTGTTCTTCTAAGGTGATTGAAGGTTCTGAGATCTCTTTTACAATTTCATAAAGTTTTCTTGCATTGATTGTGAGGCTTCCTTCTTCTTTTATTTCTGCAGGAATTACTGTTCTAAAGGATATTTCAAGATCTGTAGCTTCAATTACTAAATGACCATCCTTTGAGTAAATCAATACGTTATTTATGATGGTCATTATTGTCTTTTTATCTACAATTGGCAGGGCCTTAGAAAGAGCTGAAATCAAATTTTTCTTTTCTGCAATGATCTTTAACATTATTCTTCCTCTAATTCTTAAAAAATAAGATTAATTATAAGGCTGTTTGAAATATTGAAAAACTGATTATGGTCATGAAAATATAACAAAAATTTTCATATTGTAACCTTTAAAAGGTATAAAGTTATCACAAGTTTTAACAGCCAAAAAAATTTTCTAATTTTTAAAAAAGTTTTTAACTTTTATTTCAAAAATGCCGATAAAAAATGGTTGAACAATTTCAGTACCTAAAGGAACTCTTAATAGAGAAAATAAAAAGAGAAGGCCCAATTTCTTTTAAAGATTTCATGGAGATATGTCTTTATGAAGAAAAATTTGGCTATTATTCACAAGATCAAATCCCCATAGGTAAAGAAGGAGACTTTGTTACTGCTCCTCATACAAGCAAGTTGTTTGGCTACCTGTTATCTGTGCAGATAAAAGAATGTTTTGAACTCATAAATAATGAGGCCATTTTTAAAATATGCGAATTTGGAGCAGGAACCGGTATATTAGCAAGGGATATCCTGGAATTTTTTAAAAGATTTCACCCAGATATATATAAAAAGCTTGAATATATAATAGTTGAACCAATTCAAAATAGAAGAAAAGTACTTTTTGAAAATTTCATAGATCATCAGGATCATCTAAAAGTAGTTGAAGATTTTATCCATCTCAATGGTTTTAAAGGAGTTCTGGTTGCAAATGAACTTTTCGACGCCTTTCCTGTCCATCTGATAGAAAAAGAAGATGAAGACTTTTTTGAGATATACGTTGATATTGATGATAAAGGCGATCTGCACGAGATTAGAAAACAAGTTACAAATGATGAGTTAATTCAATATATTGACACTTATTTAAAGGATCTTCCAAAGAATTACCGTACAGAAGTGAATCTGTATATGAAAAAATGGATAGAAGATCTATCCAGAATATTTTTAAAGGGATTTTGTTTAATCATTGACTATGGTTATTCGAGAAAGGAGTATTTTGCTGATTATAGGAATAGAGGCACCCTTTTAGGATATAGCAGACAAATGGTAACAGAAGAATTTTTTGCCTTTCCAGGCATGGTTGATATGACTTCACACGTGAATTTTTCCGATGCAAAGATGTGGTTTGAACAATATGGATTTGTTTGCGAAGGATTTTGTCCTCAGTGGGCCTTTCTAGGTGGACTTGACATTGATGTGACTATTGAAAAGGCTTTTGGGAAGTTAGAGCCTTTTTCTCCAGTGCTTGCAGGTGTAAAATCCCTTATCTTTCCACATGGAATGGGAGAAAGTCACAAGGTTATGGTAGTTTCAAAAGATATAGAACCTCGGCCAGAGCTAAAAGGTTTCAAAATGAAGAATGATATTGAAAGGCTAACTTAAATGGATCTATCAAAGAGGGGGCTTGTGATATTTGATTGTGACGGTGTGCTTTTTAACTCCCTTGAGGCAAATAGGGCCTTTTACAACGAAATAGCAACAAGGGCTGGCCGAGGCCCTTTGAATGAGGATGAAATGGCCTTTTGTCATATGCATACCGCATTAGATTCCATAAACTATCTATTTAAGGACTATCCAGAACTTATAGATAAGGCCTTTGAGGTTTACGATGGCCTCGATTATTCAGACTTTCTGCCATACATGACAATGGAACCAGGGATGAAAGAAACTGTAAACTTTTTGAGAAAAAATAACAAATTAACAGCTATTTCAACAAACAGAAGTACAACAATGCCAAAATTAATTGAGCTCTATGGATTAGATGAATTGTTCCATGAAATAGTTTGTGCCCTTGATGTCAAAAGACCAAAACCTGATCCAGAGGGGATAGAGCTTATATTTGATAGGCTTGGTTGTACGTCAAAAGATGCAGTATATGTTGGAGATTCAAAGGTTGATGAGGATACTGCCAAGGCTGTTTGCATTCCACTAATAGCTTATAAGAATAAGGAACTCGATACACCTTTTCATGCTGAAAGTTTTAAAGATATAGAAAGACTTCTCCTTTAAAATAGGAAATTGACAAAAATGAAGGAATTATTTGGGAGCCATTTGTATCTATTACCTGTTTTTGCATATCTTTTGGGTTCAGTGCCTTTTGGCCTGATATTTTCAAAGGTAAAGGGGATTGATCCAAGACAACATGGAAGCGGAAACATAGGTGCTACAAATATTGCAAGGGTCCTTGGCAAAGGATGGGGTATTGCCACATTACTTTGTGATACTCTAAAGGGATTTTTACCTGTCTTTCTTGCAATAAAGACCGATCAAACCTCTTTTATCATAGCCCTTACTGGATTAGCAGCAGTTACAGGTCATTGTTATTCAATATTTTTGTCTTTTAAGGGAGGTAAAGGGGTTGCAACGGCCCTTGGTGTCTTTCTCGCCATCTGTCCATTGGCTGTAGGTATAGCTGGAATAGTATTTGGTTTAGCGGTTTACTATACAAAATATGTCTCAGTGGGCTCTCTTGCAGCAGTTGCGTCCATGCCTCTTCTTATATATTTCTTCAAGGGAGATTCCTTTCTAGAGGCTATGTCGTGGACCATATGTTTTATGATATGGATAAGGCACAAGGATAATATTTCACGTCTTAAAAAGGGTGAGGAGAAACGTATCAGTTTTGGATCCCGAGAGACTTGATCTTTCTGTAAAGATGTCTTCTTTCAATGCCTATAGATTCGGCAGTCCTTTTTATGTTTCCACCAAATTCAGCAAGTTTTCTTTCAAGGTATGTCTTTTCAAATATTGATCTTGCAGTTTTAAAATCAGGGCATGAAAAGCAGGCAGCTCCTGTGTCATCAACAATATCTATTTCTGCCTTATCGCTTTCTGATAAGAACTGTTTGGGCAGGTCTTTTTTGGTTATGACGTTATCTCTTGAAAGTATCACCAGTCGTTCTATAAGATTTCTCAATTCCCTTATGTTTCCAGGCCAGTCGTAATTGAGCAGCGCCTTTACAGCGTCTTTCTCCATTTTTATGGAACCTTTTGAAAACTCTTGTAGAAATTCATCTACAAGAAGGGGAATGTCTTCCTTTCGTTCTCTAAGTGGAGGGACTTCTATTGGAATGACATTTAATCTGAAATATAGGTCTTCCCTGAAATTTCCTTTTTTTATTTCTTCTTCGAGATTCTTGTTGGTTGCAGCAATTATCCTGACATCAACAGATATTGTCTTTGATCCGCCAACCCTTTCAAATTTTTGCTCTTGAATGATTCTTAGTATCTTGGCCTGGGTTTTTAATGCCATATCCCCAATCTCATCCAGAAAGAGGGTCCCACCGTTTGCAAGGTCAAATTTTCCTCTTTTCATTGAAACAGCACCAGTGAAGGCACCTTTTTCGTGGCCAAACAATTCACTTTCAATAAGTTCATCAGGGATTGCAGCGCAGTTCACCTCAACCATTGGCTTGTGGCTTCTTTTGCTGAGCTTATGAATGGTCTGTGCCACAATCTCCTTTCCAGTTCCGTTTTCTCCTTGAATAAGTATCCAGGCATCTGTTGGGGCTACAATCCGTATCTGTTCTTTTAGCTGTTTTATCTTTTCACTTTTACCGGTAATCCTTACTGGTTTGGCATTCTTTTCCTTGAGAAGCCTGTTTTCTTCTTGAAGGTCCTTGAACTTAAGGGCATTCTCTATTGATATTAGAAGTGGTTCTATAGAGAGTGGTTTTTCTATAAAGTCGTGCGCTCCAAGTTTTGTGGCCTTTACAGCCGTTTCTATGGTTCCATGGCCTGACATTATTATTACAGGTAAAAAGGGCCACGATTTCTTAATCTTTTTTAACACCTCTATTCCATCGAGATCCGGCATCCATATATCAAGGAGTACAAGGTCAACAACTTCACCCGACTCCAGAAGCTCAAGGCATCTCTTACCACCATCAGCACTTTTTACCTTGTAGCCTTCGTCAATAAGTATGTCTCCGACGGAATCGAGGATTGATTTTTCGTCGTCAACTATCAATATGGTCTTTTTTGTCATTTTGAAGAAATAGAAGATGGTTTGTCTTTGGAATCTATATTGAATCTAATATAGAATATCACTCCAGCAGGTTTATTCAACTCTATTTCTATAGATGCGTCATGGGCATCTATAATGGATTTTACTATTGCTAGTCCAAGGCCTGTTCCTCCCTTTTTTCTAGAAAAGTAGGGATCAAAGACCTTTGGAATATCTTTTATAGAGATTCCTTTTCCATCATCAGCTATTGATATTACCGCCTTTGCTCCTTCTACGTAACATCTAATTAGGACATTTGACGCATTTCCAGCAGATATGGAGTTGTCTATTATGTTTATAAAGACCCTCTTTATCTGTTCTGAATCCATCATCAACTTGGGAAAATCTTCAGATATTTCTGATCTTACACTTATAAGAGGCCGGTATATCTCGACTATTTCTTTTACTATAGGCTCTATGCCATCTTTTTTAAGAACAGGCGCTGGCATCCTTGCAAATCTTGAAAATTCATTTACCAACTTTTTGAGTTCGTCTGTCTGGCTTATTATGGTTTCAGTACACCTGTTGAATATTTCCAATTCTTCATCTTGAAATTTACTGCCAAATTTTCTTTTAAGCCGTTGAGCTGAAAGCTGAATAGGAGTTAAGGGATTTTTTATTTCATGGGCTATCCTTCTTGCAACCTCTCTCCAAGCGGCAAGTCTTTGAATCTTTTCCAGCTCTGTCAGGTCGTCAAAGACAATAAGTACGCCGGAAACCCGATTGTTTTTATCTTTTAGAAGGGAAAAACTTATGATTAAAGACTTTGAGACTCCACCGACATTTATGCGAAAGGACCTCTTCAAGCTGCTTCTACCAGAAGACACCAACTCTTGGGGTACCCTTTCAAGTTCTGAAAAGTCTTCTCCCTGTATAAGTTCCCGATAGTCTTTTCCTATGAGAGAAGGGGCTTCCTTCTGAAGGATTTGGCAGGCAGACTTATTGATGGTAGTTATCTTTCCCCTTGGATCAAGGCTTATGACACCAGCAGTGACATTCTCAAGCAGCATTTCAATGTATGCCTTTCTATGTTCAAGTTCGGAATAGCTTTTCAATAGGCGCCTTGATGCCTCTTCAGCCTTTCTCCTTGCCTCCTTAAGATCCTTTGTCATGGTATTAAATGCCTGAACAAGTCCGCTTAACTCATCCCTTCCCCGTGTCTCTAATCTGAAGTTAAGATCTCCCTGGGCTATCCTATGGGTTGCGTCTGCAAGCATCATGACAGGTTCTGTAATACTTTTTGCAAGCTTGAGGGCAAACCAGATCGAAACGAAAATTATTAATAACGTTATGAGAAAAAGGGTGGACAAAAGGCTTGTCTTGAGTGGTGTTTGAAAGACCCTAAGCTGCTTGTACTCCTCAAAGCCCTGTTTTACAGCCTCAAGCTGGGTCATTATGTCTTGGCCAATTATCCTGCCAACAACTATATATCCTATTGTAAGGGCATTTTGAGTGGTTATTGGGGTTGCAACTGAAATAAGAGTGCCAGAGGCAAGGTTTATCGAGGTTACAAGAGGTTGTCTCTTTGATGAAAGGTTTTTTAGCTGTTCCTTGTCTATTTGAGGAACATCTTCAGTTATTGGAAGCCATGTCTTTTGCCATATACTGTTACCATTGTTATCAAGTATACATACATAGCTTATTGGCAGCTTTCTGATACATGCTGTAGCCGGATCTCCAATGGCTGCAGGACTGAATATGTCATTTATGCACTTTTGATCCAGATAGCCTGTGGAACTGTTGCTACATCGAAGGACTATTTGTCTGGAAATCAACTCTTCCAGGTTTCTTAGTTGATTGACCTGGTCCTTATAGTAACTTCTTCCTATGGAGATGGCTTGTTCAAGGCTTCTTTCTATCTTTATGTCAAACCAGTATGCCAAGCTCGTCTGCAGGAATTGAAAAGATATGAAGAATAAAAGGATGGTTGGAAGAAGTGATACCAATACAAAGGCAACAGTGAGTTTTGTCTTGAGTTTGGCACCAAGTAGATGTGCCTTTTCCTCAAAAAGGAGCTTTACAAGATTCCTTATTACCAGAAAACTTAAGACCAGAATGAGTAACAGATTGATGTTGATTACAGCAAAAATGAGAACATTACTGTATTTTGGTAAAGGTCTTATAAAGGCTACAAGTTTATATTCTATTATCGCAAATATAATTAGGAGTATTACAATAACTACAGCGAGTAGTCTTTCTTTACCCTTTTTTTCCTTAAAAAGAGAATTCAAACTCATATGTTTTGGATGAGAAACCAAAGGAGGAAAAGATTTTTACAAGTCTGGAAAACGGCATGGAGGACTCGCCCTTTTCAGAACGTGCCTTTATCTCAATGGTGTATTTTTTACCTTTTTCAAGTTTATCAAGGGAAATCAAAGGGATTTTTTCAACGGAAAATAGAAATTTTTTTGTATTTTCAAGCTGGTCCAATGAAACAAGCCTTGTAGAGGGATAGTCAAAGTAGATGAAAAATCTGTTTTTCAGGTTGTCAAACCTGACAACACGCCTAAGTTCTAAAGATTTTAGCTCATCATTCCATAGAAAACCCTTTTTCTTCAAGACTATAGTAAATATGTATCTGACAGGAACTCCACTTCGTATGAGTTCTTCCATGGAAGCGTTCATTCCGTTCAATAATTTGAAGGAAACAAACAGTTTTCCATGATTTATGGTAAGGGAGACATTGGATATTTGAGGTTCTTGTTTATCCTTGGCTAAAGAGGGAGTAAGCAGAGAAAAAAAAAGTGCAGGCAAATAAAAGAACACAAAAGATATCCCAAAAAGCGCCTGCGGCCTTTTTTATATGTCATATCGGGATAAAAAGGTTTCAAAATCTATCCTTTTCTTAAAAACTATTTTTTTCTTTCAAGAACATACAATGCCAAGATCTTCATATTTGTCTTGATCATGGAGTCAGGGAATACGTCTAGGCTTTCACAGGCCAGATCAACAAGGTTTTTTGCCTTTTTTATTGTGTATTGAATGCCCCCTGTCTCTAAGAGCAACTCCCTGGCCCAGTTAAAGTCAGATGTGGAGGCATATCCCTGGCACAGCATGTTCATCAACTTGTCTCTTTTCTTTTTAGAAGCCCTTTCAAGTGCCACAACGATTGGAAGGGTCAACTTTCCCTCTGCCAAATCCGTACCAACGGCCTTTCCAAACTCGTTGGAATCTCCTGTATAATCTAGTACATCGTCAACCATCTGAAAGGCCTGTCCTATGTAAAGTCCATAGTTGCTGAGGGCCTCTATTTCATCAAGGCTGCCGCCAGCCATGATGGCACCTATTCTACAAGATGTTGATATAAGGGCTGCGGTCTTTCTGTATATAACGTCAAGGTATGTCTTTTCGTCAAAACTAGGTACCTTGGCGTGGAGAAGCTGGATTATCTCTCCTTCAGACATGAGGGCCACAGTCTTTGATATGGCCCTAGCAATACGTATATCCTCAAACCTTGTGGCAAGCTCTATTGCTCTGGCGTAAAGAAAATCACCTACAAGGACGGCTGCGCTGTTTCCCCAGATCTTGTAGGCAGGTGTTTTTCCCCGTCTCATCTCTCCTGCATCAACCACATCATCGTGTAGCAGACTGGCAGCATGCAGATACTCTGGAACGGCAGACAGATCATAGATGTCGTCTGCGTTGTAATTGCAAAGTTTAGCCGAACAGACGGTAAGCAATGGTCTGAGCCGTTTTCCACCTGCAAAGATTATGTGGCTGCTGATCTGGTTGACAAAGGAGATGTGCGAGGCAAAATGTCTCTTTAAGGTGGTTTCTATTTTGACAAAATCAGGCTGAAAAAAGTCCATTACCTCTTTCATGGACCTTTTCGAACCCGTTATTTCACTGAGAGTCAAGGTCAATCCGCAGCTCCACTAAATAAATTTTCTACGAAATAACACAAAAAGCAGGGATAGTACAATATCCAGTCCAAAAAATTTTAATGAACAAAGACATGATTTTCCCATAAGACTCTTTTAATATCATAAGATGAAACATAAAAAAACGTTTTTTCACAACTCTTTCTATTTTTGAGGTAGATATGCAAGGCTCTTCCAAGAACATGACACCCATGTTGAAACAGTATCTGGAGATCAAGAATAGGTATTCAGATTGTATCCTGTTTTACAGGATGGGCGATTTTTATGAGATGTTCTTTGAAGACGCAGTAATCGCTTCAAAAATCCTCCAGATAACCCTCACATCCAGAGATAAGAATAAGGAAAATCCCATTCCAATGTGTGGAATCCCTTTTCATGCAGCAGAAAGTTATATAGCAAAGCTTGTTGGCGCAGGAAAAAGGGTGGCAATATGTGAGCAGGTTGAAGATCCCAAAAAGGCCAAGGGCATTGTTAAAAGGGAGGTCATAAGGGTTGTAACTCCAGGACTTCTCACCATAGATGGAGGGCTATCATCTAAGGAGAATAACTTTATTTCATCCCTTTGTGTAGATGATAAAAAGGGTCGGTTCGCTGTGGCAAGCCTTGACATCACCACTGGAGAGTTCAAGGTGACAAGTACCCGCAAGAGTGATGCCGCTCTTGGTGAACTTTTCAGGATACAGCCAAGAGAATTACTTTTGCCAGAGTCTTTGAAAGAGACTGATATCCTCACAAGGGTAAAGCAGGCCATTCCAGATGTATTCATAAGTTGGCAACCAGATACAGTCTTTGAGGCAAAGCGTGCGGAACAGGCGTTGAAAGATCATTTTGATGTATTGACCCTTGAAGGTTTTGGCCTTTCAAGGGGAGACATATCAGTTGGTGCAGCAGGTGCCTTGCTTGTTTATTGCCTTGAGACACATCAAGGTAGCATTCAACATGTTAAGGTGCTTTCTCCTTATAGTCTTGATACTTATCTGAAGATGGATGAGGCCACTGTAAGGAATCTGGAGCTTGTCTTTAATAGTTTGGACGGAAAGGTTAGAGGCTCTCTCCTGTCTGTCTTGGATAAGACGGTGACAGCCATGGGAGGACGTTTGTTAAAAAGATGGCTTCTTTATCCACTTGTTGATATTGCAAAGATAGAGATGCGGCTCGATGCAGTAGAGACCCTCTTCAACCTGCAAGACAAAAGACATGCGCTAAGATCACATCTTAAGAAGATTTACGATATGGAAAGGCTTGTTGGCAAGGTGGTGATGGAGACTGCTGGTCCAAGGGATCTTCTTGCCCTCAGGGATTCTTTCAGCCAACTGCCTGATATAAGGCGTACTTTATCACAGGCTTTGGCAGTGGAAGATAAGAAGGAGGATTTTCTTCTTCAAAAGATTTTTTCTAAGATAGATTCTCTTGAGGATCTATATCAACTAATAGAAAGTTCCATAAGGGAAGATTGTCCAGCCCAGCTACGTGATGGAAATGTCATTAAAGAAGGCTTTAACAGTGAACTTGACGAGCTTATTTCTATTCAAAAGAAGGGAAGGGGGTTTATTGCAGAAATAGAGTCTAGGGAAAGGGAGCGGACATCCATTCCCAATCTGAAGGTTGGTTACAATAGGGTCTTTGGCTATTACATAGAGGTTTCAAAGGCTCACACATCAAAGGTTCCAGATGATTACATAAGAAAACAGACCCTTGCTTCAGCAGAACGTTATATAACACCTGAGCTTAAAGAAATAGAGGAAAAGATACTTACAGCTCAAGAAAAGCGGTTAGAACTTGAGGCAGATATCTTTAGACGGGTTCGAAAAGACATATCGAGTCATGCCCAAAGGATACAACAGACTGGGGCTGCGTTGGCCCAGCTCGATTGCCTCTGTAGTCTTGCTGAAACGGCTGAAATAAATGACTATTGCCGTCCTAAAATCCATGAAGGCGATTCTTTAGATATAAAGCAAGGGCGTCATCCTGTTGTAGAGCTTAATATCGAAGGACAGAGTTTTGTTCCCAACGATATCAAGTTAAATCACAAGGATAGTCTTTTAATTCTCATTACTGGTCCTAATATGGCAGGCAAGTCAACCGTTCTTAGACAAACAGCCCTAATATGCCTTATGGCACAGATGGGAGGGTTCGTACCGGCAAGCGAGGCATCTCTTTGTGTGCTTGATCAGATATTTACAAGGGTGGGGGCAACCGATTACCTTGCAAGGGGTCAAAGCACATTTATGGTGGAGATGAAGGAGACGGCCAATATTTTAAACAATGCCACTTCAAAGAGCCTTGTAATCTTAGATGAAATAGGAAGGGGGACTAGCACCTATGATGGACTATCTATTGCATGGGCTGTTGCAGAGCATCTACTTTTCAAGGATGGAAAGGGCGTAAAGACCCTTTTTGCAACTCACTATCATGAGCTTACAGCCCTTGCCCGTCAGCATAAAAAGGTGAGAAATCTTCATGTTGAGGTTAAAGAACATCGGAATAGGATATATTTTCTTCACACGCTGAAGGAAGGGGCAACTAGTAAAAGCTATGGCATCCAGGTTGCTGCTTTGGCTGGAGTACCGGCTCAGGTGATAGAAAATGCCGCTAGGATCCTGAGACAAATAGAGAATAAAAATGTTAGAAATAGGGTACCCATTGCCTCAGTGGATAGATCAGACTATAAGTTAGTTGTTCAAAGGTCTTTGCCTATGAAACAAAGTGAGGGTGCAGAGATAATAAGGCGACTGAAACAGATAGACATTAACAATACAACGCCCTTAGAGGCTTTAAATTTTTTGGACGAGCTTTGCAGATTAATAAAAAAATAGCATCTTTTGAGAAAAGTTTCTCTTTTTTTACCTTATTTTTATTACTGCTGACAGCATCTTTTATTCTCCCTTGTAGTCCAGCAGGAGAAGGGGTGGTCTATGCTTCGTCAAAGGCAGCAGAAATAAAATATAAAGAGGCCAAAAAAGATTTTAATAAACTGGCTTCAAGTCCAAAATTAAGAAAATATAGAAAAAATTGGTTAAAGGTCATAGATGAATTCAGGCGGGTTTATCTGGCCTATCCAGACGATCCTGAGATAGCCCCAAAGGCCTTGTTCATGATGGGAAGGTGTTACAGCGGCCTTTATGGATATTCTAGGCGTCTGTCTGATATCCAAGAGGCCCTGGAACGTTATCAGGTCCTCGTGGAGAGGTTTCCCCTTAGCAGGTTGGCCGACGATGCCTTATATGCAATTGGCCAGATATATAAGATGACAGGTCGGCCAAGTAGTGCCATTGCTGCTTGGAAGCGAATTTTACGTGATTATCCTGACGGAAGCCATGTCAGCCTGGCTAGGCAAAGGCTTTTGAAGATGGGTGTCAAGACAGAGCCCATAACCACTTTAAAGAGAAAACCACCTCCAAAAAGCAAAAAGGATGCAAATGCAACAAAGAAAAGTGTAAAAAAATCTC
>Ga0256835_1001190_pt1 | contig 16058 bp, 10 predicted proteins | sample PIR30metaG_FD_185972 | JGI IMG/M metagenome (GOLD analysis project Ga0256835, IMG submission 185972) | Hydrothermal vent microbial communities from East Pacific Rise, Pacific Ocean - PIR-30 | ecosystem: Environmental > Aquatic > Marine > Hydrothermal vents | place: Pacific Ocean: East Pacific...
ATGGATATTTAAGGGATAAATACGTCTTTGCAATTATTATAGCACGAAGCCGACTGTCTTGCCAATCATGCGGCACCATACAACTAAAAAACCTCTTACATACTTATGACAAGGCTATTTACAAGCAACCTAAATAGGTGCTTGTTTCTAAGCAACCCATTTGGCCGAACAACTAATTTCTTCTGATGATAAGGATCGGAATTTAAGATATAAGACCTTAAAAATTATTATAATTAGTCTTTGGTTCTACATCGTTCTTGAGCTGAATTAATAACAGGGAAAGAGAAGCTATCTCTCTTTCTTCGCTCAATTTTGGGACTCCATTTCACCCATTCATCCTTTGGTTTATCGTACAACTCAAAATGGGTCCCATCTTTCACCACTACTCCCATACTTTCATCTTCTGGCGTGGCAAAGGCTATACCTCCAGAAACTATGGCCTCAACAGATTCTGTCTCTACATTTACCCCTGAAAATATACCTGCATTTATCCTTACACCACTAACATTCCAAAATCTGCTACCCTGTCTCACCAGGGCTTTATAAGGATCAAACACATTTAGGTGTATCCACACCTTGCTTGAATCTGGCGACAACTCATATCCTAGAACAGTCCCCACCTTGACCTGTTTGTAATAAACAGGACACCCCCTCTTGAGAGAACCTAGGGTGTTGGCCTCTACTATTACATGAAGTCCCTTATCAAAATATGGAACCGCAGGCGGGGTATCCAAGCCAGCAAGACTTCTTACAGGAGGGCCATCGCCTGGCAAAACCGCAATATAGGGCCCGCTAATCACTGTTTCCAAATTTCTCACTCCCCCCAACCCAAGCTCTGGCCGCACAACCCAAACCTTTGTCTTGGCAGTAAATAAAGATGAATATCTACGATTTATCAAGGCCGTAACACGTACTCCCTTCATATCCTTTTCAAACTTCACATCCCTTACAAACCCTATAACAACACCCTGATAACGCACCTTAGAATTGGCATCAAGATCTTTTGAGGAGGCAAATTTTATAGAAATTGGAATAAATTCGGCACTTTTTGCACTTTCTTGATCTTCAAAAAGCTTGAATACGTGCCACTCCTTTACCGGTTCACCTTTTCCAAGGTTTATAAAACTTATAGCCCCCATAACTATGGAAGCCAAAGGAGATGTCCGCATCCGAAAACCGCTTCTTATGCTGCCTTTTAGCTCAAAACCACTTGCAAGAAAAAAGCGTGAAGAAGTAGTAACAAGATCAAGATATTCCTTCTGGATAAAACCGTTGATGACTATCTTATCCTTCTTGCTATCTAACTTTACACCGGTTATTTCTCCTACCTGCACTTTTTTATAGTAGATTGGGCTACCAGATATTACTGACACGGGGTCATCCGTTTCAAGCTGGACAAACATGCCTCCAGGTTTCAAATCTGGCACATGCCTTACTGCATCTGCATAACTGTCATAGAGTCTGAACCTTCGCCACGGCCTTGCCTTTTTGAGTTTTTTTCTGTAGTAGCGATGCGGATAATCAAAGGCTATTCCTCCTGCTAGAATTGCCTTTAAAGAATCAGTGCTCACATTTACGGCTGCTGGCGTCACCTTTAGATTTAGTCCGCTGTAGTTCCAAAAAACACACTTGTCATTTATTAAATGTTCAAACTCATCATAGATGATGAATACCAGATCCACACTGTTGTCTTTATTCAAAGTGTATTTGGCAACTTCTCCAACCTGAATATGCTTAAAAAGAACCGGTGCCCCAGGATCAAGGGCGTGAAGATCTGAAGCTACAAGACGATAGTATGTTCCCTCTCTTAAAATCTCCTTTGAATGACTTCCTTGAATCTTAAACTCTCTACATGGCTTACCTTTACCAGGAACAAATGTGATATACGGGCCTGAAACCAGCGTACTTAAATTGCTTACTCCCCCCAAGCCAACACGAGGCCTGATTATCCAAAACTTTGTTTCATCCCTCAAGGCAGACTCTGCCATCGGATCCATTAAAATAGTAGCAGTAACCTTGTACTTCTTGTCATGCTGATTCAGTTGCAACCTTTTTACGCGTCCAACCTCTATACCCTGATAGATAACCTTGGTAAGCCCCTCTACAATGCTCTCTCCGTCAAAAAGTTTTAATGTGATCTCAATACCATATTGGGCATCTTCATAGTCTCTATAGAGCTTAAATACCGAGCCATTTGGGGCAGGAGGCTGACTCATAAGTTCTTGAGGCGTATAAAAACTTACTCCTCCGCTTATTAGACTGCTAAGAGACTGCATCCGAAATATGATGCCATTTAAACCGCCTTTTAGGGTTATACCACTTGCATTCCAGAATCTGGTTCCAGGTTTTACCAAGTTGGCATATTCAGGCTCAATATAGCCATCTATCAAGATCCTCCCATGCTCTTCCATTGTATAACCTTGGATAGAACCAACCTTGATATCTTTATAGTAGATGGCTGATCCCTTCTGAAGCGAGTTGAGTGCGTCTGTCTCTAGCCTGATATGCAAACCAGGAGCATCGTCAGGAACAGGAGGCGGCTCATCAAGTCCTATAAACTCACGGCAGGGGATCTTGGACTTACCCGGTTGTACGGCTATATAAGAGCCTGTCAAAAGTGTCTCCAACCCCCTGACCCTTCCTGCCGATACCTCTGGCCTGACAATCCAGAATTTTACATCCTGCACAAGCCCCTTTTCGGCTTGCCTACTAATGGCAATTTTCATTGATACCGTATCAAGTCCCTCATCAACAGTAATCTTCTTGACAACACCTATTGGCAACCCCTTGAACATTACCTTTGTCTTACCTGCAGTTACACCTTCAGCACTGTGAAAATGAACAATGATATCAATGGGTTTCTCCACAATACTTTTATAAAGAAGCCACATCCCTATGGCCAGTGCTACAACTGGAAGTATCCAAATGGGCGATATTCCCTTTTTCTTTTTTACAACACTCTCTTCCATCTCTTTATCTGCAATTCTCCTAAACTTAATCCTGCCTTACATCAAAATCATGATGACGGCTAACAGCCCTGGCAGAATCCCATATTAATCTTGTGTCAAAAACCTCAGCTGCCAACATGGTGGCAATGACCACACCACAAAAAAAAGGCGCTGCAGGAGCCGCTGCTATTGTGGACAAAAAACCAAAATCCACAAGGGCTGTAAGCAGGGCAATGACAAAGATATCCAGCATTGACCAACGACCAATGAATTTTATAAACCGGAACATCAAAGTTTTGTGTTCAAGCCAGCTCTCTATTCGAAAATGGATAGAAATAAGTATCATCATTATGCCAAGAATCTTGAAAAGGGGCACCAAAACACTTGCAACCAGGATGATAATTCCTATGCCGTAAGATCCTTCTTTAAAAAAATAGATTATCCCATCCATTATGGTGGAATACTCAGCAGCTCCAAGATGTTCTACCTTCATAATTGGTAATAAATTGGCAGGAAAAAGCAAAATAAGAGAGGTGATAACAAGGGCCCAAGACCGCATAAGGCTATTTGGCTTTCTAGGATGGACAGTACTGCCGCACCTTGGACACAAAACAGAAGTGCCTTTATCTGAGGCAACTACCTTATGGCATTCATGACACACCATCAATCCTGCCTCAATGCCTGTCACCGGCCTATTTTCCCTCTCGGCTTCTATCACCTATCTGTTGGCCCCCTGCTCACGAAATGATACCTGGCGGGCCTGGCCTCCAATATCTTTTTTGCGCTCTTTGACCTTATCAGCATGTTCAATCTGTGCATGAATCTTGTCCCAGTAATAATTCTCATCAAGGAAAGAAGATGATAAGAGCGTTGCGCTCAAGAGTCCTATAAAACAAAAAAAGCCCACATCATATTCAATCTTTGCCATATGAAGGAGTTTTATAATAGTAACAAGAACACCTATCATGTAGACTTCTAGCATCCCCCACTCATCCAGCAGCCTATAGGCCTTAAACATAAAGACCGTTGTTGGATCACTCTTTTCAAGATGCACCTGCAATGAAACCAGAAATAGAAGTAGCAATTTTACAAAAGGAACAATGATACTTGTTACAAAAACTGCGAATCCAGTAAACCAAAAGCCAGACTCTATCATTGCCTGTGCACTGGAAAATATGCTTCCTGTGCTTTCAAGACCAAGTATATCAAGGGTAAGAAGGGGTAAAAAGATTGCAGGAGGAAACAAGAAAAGCCCTGTAAGACTAAGGGCCATGGTTTTCTCAACGGTATTTTCAACTGGAGCGGCAAGAATAAAACCACATCTAGGGCAACACGCCTTATGTCCTACTTGGGGTCTTACTTTTTTCAGTAATAGATCACACTCAGGACAAACAACTATCTGTTCTAACTCTTTATTGTTCATTGTCCAGTCAAGAATAAAAACTTTGTTTGTGTATGCACTTCTAAACTTCAATCCTTTGCAAACTGCTGGGAGACCTGTATACCCACCAATCTAGCCACTAAAACCGCCATAAAAAATTGACCTGTAATAGCCTCCACCGCACAAAGAGAAGCAGCTCCCGGATCTTGAGGCACAATATCTCCATAACCTAGAGTTGTAAGGGTCACAAAACTAAAATATTGGAATTGCTGCCTTATAGATACAATGGCCGTAGTAGCATTTGAAGAAAAGATACTTCCTGAGAAGGAACCTGGAACCATAAAATATAAAACCTCATAAACATAGCCCCAAAACGTGCCAAGAAAAAGGTAGAGACAAAGCGCAGCGCAAATAAGTCTAGTGTCAACAACCTTGGCCTTAAAAACGTGCTTGGAAAAAGAGTAGATGAGAATTCCAATGTAAACGAGCATAACTACTGTATCGACTATGGAAGGCAGATCCCAAATATTCAGCACGTCAAGCCAGAGTAATACAAGGGATAGGCCAAGAAGAAAGACGGCTACTTTAAATAGCCTTTCATATCGCTCCATGGCATATACGGCAAAAAAAAGCGCTAATGACATCAACAAAGAAAAGATTATCTTGGCCCCTGGTACCTTGGCAAGAAATGGAGAAACCATAATATACAACAGCAGCCACACAAGCAGATTATGAAAACTGTACCGGAATCTGAATCTTTTCGTAATAAACATCAAGTTGTTGCCTCAAGAGGCAGTGTCTTTTTAAGAATGAAATAGCCAGCAATACCAGCAATAAAGGATGCTATGAAAATGGAAATTTTCGCCTCATCAATAAGTGTCTGACTACCCAAACCAAGTTCACTAATAAATATAGACATGGTGAAACCGATGCCTGCCAGTATGCTGACACCCCATACATGACTCCAGGTAACTCCCTGGGGAAGATCTGCAATCTTACATGCTATGGCAAGCCAGCTGAAAGCCATTATTCCTATTTGCTTCCCGAAAATCAGCCCAATCATAATCCCTAGACTTACTGGCCCAGGAAAGGAGGCTATTATACTTGCATTTATGGTAACACCTGCTGCAAACAGGGCAAAAAGTGGAAGAATCACAAAAGCTTGCACAGGATGGAGATGTTTTTCAAGAAATATTCCTGGCGGTATCATATCGTCTGCTGCCAAGTATATCTCTTCAACGAGCTTCCATTGCTGTTTGTTATAGGTAAGACTTCCCCGTGTTAAAGGGCCTGTTTGACCAAGCCTTTCCAAGCTCTTTTTTATCTGATCAAGAAACTGGCCAGGATCTATCTGAGACTTTACAGGAACAAGCAAGGCTATAAGGACCCCAGCAATGGTGGCGTGTATGCCAGACACCATAAAACTTGCCCATACACCTATTGCAGGGAAAAGATATAAAAAAGGCCTCTTTGTCTTGGATTTGACTGCCATAAAAAACAGAAACAGGAAAAATGCAGCAACAACGAGACTCATTACATGTATCTCAGCAGTATAAAATATGGCTATAACAAGAACGGCTATAAGATCATCCACAATGGCAAGGGCAGTAAGAAATAGTTTGAGACCATTGGGGACCCTTTTACCCAGAAGCGCCAAAATTCCAATTGCAAAGGCTATATCTGTCGCCATTGGAATGCCCCAGCCAGATAGGGCAGGGCCACTTCTATTAAAATAAAAATAAAGAAGGGCAGGGGTAACACTCCCTCCTACAGCTGCAAGCACAGGCAAAGAGGCCTTTCTTAAGCTAGATAACTCTCCAAGAAGGACTTCTCGTTTTATTTCGAGCCCAACCACAAAGAAAAAGATGGTCATAAGTCCATCTTTAACCCAGTGGGCAAGCCCCATCTGATAGGTCTTGCCAGCAAAGATTACTCCAATCTCAAGATGACTCAGATAATGGTACAAGTCAGCCCACTTGGAATTTGCCCATATCACAGCAGTAATTGCAGCAATTATAAGGATTATGCTACCAGATGCCTGTGAATGAACAAATCGTTCAAAAAAGGTCTTATTAGATTCCTGTTCCATCTACTTCTCCCTGATCTTTTGGATGGCCTTCATACATAACACATGGAAAAAGCCAGATTTTCCTCAAAAATCCTGCAATTCCTGGCAGTTACCTGCAACTAATATAAAATTTCAAGAAAATCCCACCAAGCCCTTGCAACATAGATGTAAGGCTACCTCTACTTTTCAATGCCAATCGCCTTTTTAGCCCTACGCATCCAATTATTTCTTTCAGCCTGAGGCAAAAATATTACAAACTTGCCCATGGCTCTTTGAACGCCCATAAAATCTATTAAAAAATTGTAAACAGCATTTGCCGCATTTAGTTCTGCATTGAGATATTGGCTCTGGGCATCCAAAAGGTCGATGATTGTCTTTATGCCATGTACATAGGAATCTGTTACTAGTTCTAGATTCTTTTTGGCTGCAAGGGCTGCCTCTCTGGTTAAACTTATTGAGGGATAGGAGGCCCTTGTCCTGTTAATTGCTGCCAAGACATCTTGAATAATAAGCTCTGCTGCCGCATTTCTATCAATCCTAAGCCTTGCAAGTTCTCGCTCAAGCCTGCTTGCCTTTGCTGCAGTTTTACCTCCTTCAAACAAAGGAATTCTGGCAAATACGCCTATGTTCCAATCGGTATCGTCAAAACGAGTCCCCTCCCTTCTGCCATGACCATCTTCTGAAAGGTACTGATCCACTTTCCACTCTACAGTGAAGTCAGGCAGCCAAAGTTCTCGCTTTGCACCCTTTGCTAGCCTGGCTTTGGCCTTTATAGCCTCGTCAAAACCCTTTAGTTCAGGCCTTATTGTAACGGCTTGCCTTGCCGCAAACTTCTTAAACTTCCTGAGAAGCAAAGGATTTTCCATTAGTTTCAGATAAAATCTGTCTCCCATGATAAAAAGGGGATCTTCAAGGTTGGCCTCTTGAGGCACAAAGGCCTCATCCAATGGCCTGTGAAGAATACGATTAAGTGCCTCCATGGCATCCATGGTTTCAGACTCTTTATAAAGCACTTCGCGGCTGTCATTGGCAAACTTTGATTGCCATCTATAAACCTCGTCCGGCCCTGCAGCGCCTGTATTAACCTTAATACGGGCACGTTCAAGATTGGCCCGTGTAAGTTTGAGATTCTCCTTGTATATCCGCTCAATGGTCCTTGCACGAAGCACGTTCAAATATGCTACAGAGGCATCATAAGTGACATCCAATCTCACCCTTTCCTTATTCATCTGCCTTGCCTGCTGCAGATGCTCCTCTGCAGTATAATTTGCCCATTTCTTCTCAGAATATAGCAAGATGGAACCACCTGCGGTCCCAGTCCATGCTCGCTCAGGAGTAAGTCCTCCACCTGCCCTGGCTCTATCTTGATCAACCGCTCTATAACCTGTACCTATATCAATCCTTGGCAAAAGATCTGCCATTTTCTCTTTTACAGCATGTTTACCAGCCTCCACATTGACTCTTGCTGATTCAAGCTGAAGATTAGACGAAATGGCCTCCTCTACTGCTTTTGCTATATTAAGACTTCTTCCCTTATCTTCCTTCTCATTAAGGATATTGGCCTTTGTAAGAAGAATCAGGTTGGGATATACTCCAAGCCTCCTAGCAGAAGCCATATTTATGACAAGCTCTCTACTACCCTCAAAGGATACCTTTGATTTGGAAACTGCCCCTTCATGGATCAGATCAAGAAGGGCCACTGCAGTCCTTCTTGCTAGCACCTCTTGTTTATCCAGTGGCTCAAGACCTGCAACAAGTCCAATTTTTACCTGGGAACTATCCCAAAGAGCAAAGCCTGCTATCTTTCTATCCAGTAGCCCTTTAATAAACCTTTCCTTTTCTTCATCATCCATATGCCATAAAGGCCCTACAAACACTGCCTGGGTACCTTTGGGGATCTTGTTTAAGGTCTCATCTGCCAACTCTGTTGCCTCGACCAAAATAACCTCAAGACCATGCCTCTGGGCTAGGGTATGAACCTGTGCTTTTAATCCCTTGATCCCTTTTATCTCACGTTCATCTAAGACGATGGCACCTTTGACAAAGGGCACGATCTTCTTAAATGTCTCTATGTCCCTATCTAGCTGATAGAGGCTATCGACGTAGAGAAAATTGGGTATTACAGCCCCGTTTAATAGATTTTTGTCATCATTGAGGACACAACTAGCTACAAATGGAGAAATTACAGGTTTGGGTATGGAACTAAATGACAAGAGCTGGCTGGAAGAAACCACTCCTATTGCCAATATTACATCTGGCACATCTTTTGAGAACAGCCTCAAAAGGGCCCTTCTTGCACCAGAGGCTGTATCATTACCTGAAAGGGTCCAACGAGAGGAAAAGACCGCCCTATAATAAGGCCTAAGTGATTCTTGCAACTGCCTTTTATAAAGTGTTACCAGTTCCTTATCACCCTTAGTGGAACCATCTGTTACAAAACCAATGCGAACAGTCTTTGGCTTGTCGAGGTTTATGTTACACTTGGCTGCAGAAACCGCTGCCAACCCTAAGCTGGCAAGCATCACAATGGATATAAAACAAAGGGATAAATTCAATAACCTTGTCATAGTTTTCTCCAAAGGCTTCACTTTATCTTGAAGAAGGTTGCATAAAGCACAGGGACAAAGACGAGCGTAAGCACTGTGGCAAAACCGAGTCCAAAGACGATTGTCACTGCCATAGATACAAAGAAAGCGTCTTGAAAAAGCGGGATCATTCCCATCATAGTGGTCAGGGCTGCCATCATAACCGGCTGCATCCTTGAAACTCCAGACTCCACAATGGCATCTAGACCCTTCATGCCAGCCCTGATGTTGATATCTATCTGATCTATAAGCACTAATGCATTTTTTATGAGCATACCCGAAAGACTCATCAATCCAAGGAGCGCCATGAATCCAAAAGGCTGTTTAAGAAGTAGAAGTCCGGCAGTTACTCCAATTAGGGCAAGTGGCACAGTAAGCCAAATTATAAGCGGTTGTCTGAAGGCATTGAACATACAGATTACAATAAGGACCATCATGCCAAAGTATATGGGAATATTTGCAGCAAGCTGCTTTTGGGAGTCTGAGGAATCTTCCAGCTCACCACCCCAAGCAATAAAGTAGCCTGGCCGTCCTTTTAAGGGAATTATATCGTCATACTTTATTGGAATGGTTGAAGCCGTCCACTTCTCATCACTTTCTAGCGGCCTTCCTCTATATGCTACAAGGTCTACGCCAAGTGCTTGCTCTATCTTTGGCTTGACCCTAGCCATGAGCTCTGCAGGCAGCTCTTGTCTGGGATCGGCATGTATCTTTAGCATCTGCCTCCTGTGCCACCTAGACAACCTGGCATTCTCCCACCTAGTTTCAAGGCCGTTCAAAACCTGAAGAATTGGGACATATTTTTGGGCCATCGGACTAAATAGCTGAATCTCTTTAAGATCTTCAATGGCGTCCCTCTCTTCATCCGGAGCCCTTGCAATTATTGGCAAAAGATTAACCCCTTCCCTATAAACACCAGTAGTCTTACCTGAAAAGTTGGCCTCTATAGCCTGGGCCACCATAGGACGTGTTATACCCAGTGCCATGGCCCTATCTTCTGCGATTATGGGCACAGGCACCTTGACCTTTTCACCCCATTCTGTCCTTACAGCCTTTGCATTCTCCTGCCTTAATATCTTCACGGCCTTTTCTGCAAGGGCCCGTAAGACCTCTGGATCGTCACCATTGATTCTAAGCTGTATCTTACCGCCATTGGCAGGCCCAAGGTTAAATTTCTTAACGTTAATGACAGCATCTGGGAACATTAGCTCCAACTCTTTTTGAAAACGCGGCTGCATCTCGTCTATCTTTCTGTAGTCATCCACAGAAACGAGAATGCTTGCATACTGGTTGGCAGCTTCCACCGGCACCCCATAGGTAAGAAGAAAACGCGGATGACCGCCTCCTATGGCTGAGGCGACCTGTGTTATTCCCTCCTTTTTCATCAGATACTCTTCTATCTTTTTGACCTTTTTGGAGGTCTCATCTATATGGATTCCCTCTCTAAAAAAACATTCTACCATGAATTGAGGCCTGGTAGAGGCTGGGAAAAACAACTGTTTGACAAAACCAAACCCGTAAACAGAAAGGGCAAAAAGTCCAACTACGATACCAATGGTGACCCACCTGTAACGAATGGCACCGTTTAGGAACTTTCTGTAAATCTGATAAAATTTTCCTCCATAAGCATCAGAGCCTCCGTCTCCCTTAGCCTTGTCCTTCTTCCCCATTATGAACTGTTTAGTAACCAAGGGGGTAGTAGTCACAGCAGTTATCCAGCTAAGGGACAAAGAGATGAGAATCACGTAATAAAGGGACTGGCAATATTCACCAGTTGAATTTGACATGCCCCCAATGGAAGCAAAGGCCATAATTGCAACTGCTGTTGCTGCAAGCAGTGGCATGGCATTTTGGCCTACAACATCTTTTGCAGCCTCTAACCCATCCATGCCTTGCTGCATCTTCACCTTCATGCCATCCACCACCACAATGGCATTATCAACAAGCATTCCAAGGGCTATGATCAAGGCTCCCAAGGAAATCCGTTCCAAGGTGATATGGTAGTAGCCCATAACTACAAAGGTGGCTGCTATTGTAAGAATGAGAATAAACCCGATGATAATGCCTGCTCTCACCCCCATAAATATGGCCAACACCACAATGACAATGGCTACGGACTCGAGCAAATTAACAACAAAACCATTTACTGCCTTGGTAACACTTTTGGATTGCATGGCTATCTCGACAAGCTCCATGCCAATTGGAATCTGTCCTTGAAGCTCGTCAAGACGCTTTAAAACTGCATTGCCCATGGTAACGGCATTCCCGCCGAGGACGGTGGAGATGGCAATCCCTATCCCTTCCTTTCCATCGACCCTAAGGATCTTGGTTGGAGGCTCAACATAGCCACGTTTTATTGTGGCAACATCTCGCAAATAGATGAGACGCCCATTCTTAGAGGTAAGGAAGAGGTTTCCAAAATCTTTTTCAGACTTGAACTCGCCTGTAGGATTAATGGCAAGATATTGGGGCCCAAACTTTATGCGGCCAGAATCCACTGCAAGATTCTTTGCCTTTAAGGCATTAAATATATCTTGGCGTGTGATTCCAAGTGCGGCCATCTTGGAACGAGACATCTCAACATAAATAGCCTCTTTTCTTACACCAAAGAGCTCTATCTTTTTGACGTCTTGAACCACCAAAAGTTCCCTTTGAAGAAGATCAGCAACATCCTTTAATTCTGCAAAGCTGAATCCATCTCCTACCAAAGCGAAATAAACTCCAAAGACGTCTCCAAAGGCATCATTTACGGTAATCGGACCTGCGCCAGGAGGCAGCTCTCTTTCATGGTCCCCCATACGCCGTCTTAACTCATCCCACACTTGGGGCAAGTCATTCTTTCTGTACTTATCCTTTATAATGACATGGACCAAAGACATGCCCCTAGAGGAATAAGACTCCACCCGCTTGAGTTGTCCCATCTCCTGACAGGCCTTTTCGATGATCTCAGTAACCTCTTCCTGCACCTCTTTGGGAGAGGCACCGGGGTAAGGAGTAAGAATAACAGCCTCTTTTATGGCAAATTCAGGGTCTTCAAGGCGTGGCAACCCCATATAGGCAAAATAGCCGAGAAACAACATGACCACTGTAAGGGTCCACGTAATGACATTTTTCTTAATGGCGAATTCGGCTATATTCATACTCAGATACCCTCTCGCTGCTTCTCCCAGGGTCTAACCTTCATCCCATCTGCAAGTTTTGCAACCCCTGCAATTACTATGGTTTCACCAGGCTTGAGACCATCTGTCACCCTTATGCAACAAGAATCCTTCAGACTTCCAACGCTTACAAAGCGCCTATGCACAACTCCAGCCTTTTCATCCAAGACCCAGACATAAGGCTTGTCTCCTGGGGCATCCAGCACAGCAAGGGCTGGAACAATTATCTCTAAACCCTTTTGGTTCCGGAACGAGGCTGTTACTGTGGCAGTCATACCCGGAAGTATGGAAGCCCCTTCTGGACTTGCCATAACAAAGACAACTTCATAGGTTTGCGTAGCAGGATCTGCTTCGGTGGAATACTCCTTTATCTCAAGAGGAAACTCCTTTCCTGGGATGGATTCAAAAGAGACAGAAACCTTGTCTGCACTATTATCTTTGAGGGCTGCCATTATGAGCTCTGGAACATTAACTACAATCTCTATCTTGGAGATATCCTGGAGAGAGGCAATGGGCTCTTTGGCCTTGACCTTGTAAAAATTTTCTACGTATCTCTTTGCAATCACTCCATCAAATGGAGCGGTTAGGGTTGTATCACAAAGTGCATTCTTGGCATCCTCCAACCTAGCCTTGGCCACATCCCTTGCTGCCAAGTAACGGTCAAAGTCTGCTTTTGAAACCTGCCTCTTGGCATATAGTTCTTTATAACGCCGAAACTGCTGCTCTGCTTCCCTGTAACGCGCCAAGGCCTCTTTTACAGCAATACGAAAATCTCTTGGATCTATCTGGGCGATAAGATCTCCTTTCCTAACGTATTGCCCCTCTTCAATAGGAAGCTCCACAAGGGGTCCTGAAACCTTGAATGACAATATGGCCCGTCTACTCGCCCTTACCACGCCTGGGAAGCCCTGAGTTAAGATCTGTGCGGTATCCTTTACCTTCATAATCTTAACAGGCCTTATAACGTCATGTTTTTTCTGAGGTTCCTGTTGATTACAGGAAAAGAGAAAGAGACATAAAAAAAACATTACATTTATTATCCCAAACCTTCTCGACGTGACGAATATTAATTCTGTATCCATTACTCCCCCCAAAGGCGTATAAGTTTATAAAGTTATCTGGCCATAAAAAAAACAGGCCAAGAAATCAGCCAGTGACAAGGCAGTCACATTGTTCATGAAACTGGAACAATATCCATAAGGGAAAAATGTGGAAAAAACCCTAGATGTGGGGATAATCCATAAAGAACACAAGCAACCCTCATGGGCACCTGTTACCATTTCCTCACCATTAACCACTGCTCAAAGCTAAAAATGCCTATTTCAAGGCTGATTGGAGCCCTAATCTATTATTTAGGTGCACCCTTGTCAATAAATGTGATTATCTTGTTAAGATCGGATATCCCGGCAAAATTTATGAGCTATTTCAAATTCGGCCAATCTATTCGAAAAAATATAGCCATAAATCTTCCCAAAAAATGTTCTAAGGGATATGATATTGATTGGATTAAAGTGGTGGGGTTTTAGATGAAAATTCAAACCTATATCAGATAAAAAGTACTCATATTTTAATAAAAGTTAAAGAAGAGAGGGAAGCATGAAGAAATTTTTTATTTTGTTTTTTCTTATAATCCCAACAATTGCTTGGGCTGATACAAACTCAACGGTTTTAAGCGATTTAACAATGTTCGATATCAGTTATGGCGTCTATGTAGTAAATGACACTGCTTATGTTGCAACTAGATTGGCTGGTTTAAAAATATTTGATGTATCAGATCCGGCACAACCTAAATTTCTTAGTCAATATAGCAAACAAGACGGCGCATTTGAAAATGTATTTGTATTAAATGGTAAAGCATATGTGGCTTGTGGAGTGTCTGGCCTCAAGATAATAGATGTGTCAGACAAATATAATCCCACACTCCTTGGCACATTAGAAATAACTAATGGCAGTGTTGCGAATGTCTTTGTAGTGGATGATTACGCATATCTGGCAGCAGGAAAGAAAGGCCTGGTAATTGTTGATGTAAGCACTCCTGAAAATCCAGTTATAAAAAAAGAGATCGATACAGGTGTACTTTCAAGGGGTATCTTTGTAGTGGATCATAAGGCCTATGTAACAGATCTCAGTGATGGCCTATCCATTATTGATGTAACTAATCCAACCAGCGCTTCTCCTAAGTTAACCAAATTTGACACCAATGGTACTGCAAACGATATATTTGTCGTTGGCGATACAGCTTATATAGCAAACGGAGCTAAAGGACTTTCTATCTTAGATGTTTCTGATCCAACAACTCCTAAAAAAAAGGCAACATTAAATACTGGACAATTTTATAACAATATTCATCTAGATGGTAATTACGCATTTTTAGTAACTAAATATGATAATGCCAATGAAAACCAGATGGTAATCGTTGATGTTTCAAATCCGGAAAATCCGCAAGTCAAGGGGCAATGGACCAGTGATCGCAGAATATTTAACCTTTATGTCAAAAATGACATAGCTCATCTTGCAGATGATATGGGACTAACCATTTTGGATGTATTCGATGTTAATAATCCAAAAATTAAGGCACAAGCCATTACAAAGGGATTAGGTAATGACATATATAAATTAAATAAATATGTTTATATTGCAGGCAGAGAAGCAGGACTTGGAATTGTAGATGTCTCAAATCCTAAAAATCCTAAAGTTATAGGTGGCTCTGGCACTTCAGGCACAGTTTTTGGGGTATATGTCAAAAATAATCTGGCGTATGTGGCCGCTTCAGATACTGGGCTAAAAATAATAGATGTTTCAAATCCACGCCTCCCAAGGCTACAAGGAAAACTAGATTTAGTAGGAACAGCCTATGAAATATATGTATCAGATAATATTGCATACATAGCAGCTCTTAACAATGGTATTCAAATAGTAAATGTTTCAAGCCCTACTTCTCCACAATTCATCACTTCAGTAAATACTCTAGGAAGTGCATTAGATGTGCAAGTTGTGAACAATATAGCCTATATCGCTGATGGAAATGCAGGGCTTACTATAGTTAATGTCTCTGACCCTCAAAATCCAGCAATGCTGACAAATCTCAGTCTCAATGGAACCGCTTTTGGACTCAGCGTAGATCCAAATACAAATAGGGCATATGTGGCTGTTGGCGTCGCCGGCGTGGCAGTAGTGGATGTTACAAATCCAGGATCACCTTCTATTGTTCAATATTTAGCAGGACGATTCATGGATGTATATGTGGCTAACAATCATCCATACGCAGCCGAGTATCCTCCAGTATCAGGACTTGTAGTTGAGGGTAACATTGCATATATGGCAACAGTTTATGGATTAAGAATCCAAACTGTAGAAAGCTGCCTTAAAATGCTTGGTGATGTCAATGGTGATAACAATATAAATATAGTAGATGCACTATTTGTAGCGAGGTATTCTGTTAACCTACCAGTAACTAACTTTTGCAGTTTAGCAGCTGACGTAAATTGTGATGGGAATATAAATATTATAGATGCGCTACTTATTGCCAGAAAATCCGTTGGACTTCCGGTACCTACTTGGTGTGGCAATTAAGAAGACGATATAAGCATTCTCAACAACTCTTTATTACTAGAGAGCCTTTTTTATTATGACCTGAGCGTCATTGGAGGCCTAGAAGGGTCAGATACGATCATCCCGTCATTGCGAGGCGGTCAACCGCTGTGAGCAATCTCCAACTACCATGCCCCTTCGGTGGAGATTGCTTCGTCGGTGCATTCGCACCTCCTCGCAATGACAGCAATCAAGTTGTCATTTCTTTTACGCTCCCAGTAATATTGGAACTTCTGGGTTATACTTGCTTTCTAGCTCAAAATTACTTATTTAACATGCATGTTAAATCAGCAAGTAGCCCAGAAGTTCTATAAAACAGCAGATCTT
>Ga0256835_1001191_pt1 | contig 16054 bp, 17 predicted proteins | sample PIR30metaG_FD_185972 | JGI IMG/M metagenome (GOLD analysis project Ga0256835, IMG submission 185972) | Hydrothermal vent microbial communities from East Pacific Rise, Pacific Ocean - PIR-30 | ecosystem: Environmental > Aquatic > Marine > Hydrothermal vents | place: Pacific Ocean: East Pacific...
ATTGCTTCCGGCAATATTTCCCAGAATCATATCGGTTGCACCTATTTTTGCTGCTCCAATTGATACGATAAGTTCTGGAAATGAAGTTATTAAGGATAAAAATATTACTCCCACAAAGGCATCACTCCAACCCATTTGAGTTGCTATTTTTTTACCGACAACCGGGAGATAAAGTCCGACACCTATAATAACCAGAGAAGAAATAATAAATTTGATTAATTCTTTTTTAAAGTCTTTATCCTTGTATTTTTCTTCGTCTCCTGATTCAACCTTTCTCTCTTTAAACAAAATCCATACTGAAAACAGATAAAATCCGAAAATTAAAATAGAAAATATATCAACGTGAAAAAATGTGATGTTTTTATTTAATGCTAATGATAAAGTTAGAATTGCAATTATTAAAAAACTAAAACTAAAAGGTAAAAATGTCTGACGATTTATATTGTTTTTTTTATTTGAGTATAAATTGTTCTTTCTAAAAAAGATTTCAATTATTGCTATGATTGTAAAGTTAAAGATACAACTTCCAACAACCTCGCCGATTCCCATATCAGCAGATTTAACAACTGCGGCTGATGAAATTCCGGTGAATAACTCGGGAAATGAGGTTATCATTGACACGAAAATTGCTCCCATAAATGCTTGTGTTAATTGTTTTTTTTCAGCAATTACATCAGCACTCTTTGTTGCGCTAACACCGGCAAAGTAGATTAATACTAAAAGAGTGAAGAATTCAATCCAGCTTAAAACCATTTTTCATACCCCAATTCAATTTTTCTGAAATTAATTTATAATAATTCATATATTGATTTTCTATTATTTTTAAAGTTTTATTAAATAATGAAACCGAGAATTTACCACCTTTTTTTATGGGAATAACCTTTTGACCGTCAATTGTGATAAAAACATTATCACTCTTTGATTGAAGTGTAACACAGACTTTAAAATTATCAGGTATTATTATTGGTCTAAAAGTAAGTGAATGAGGACAAATCGGAGTTATTACAATACCGTTTACTTCCGGTGATACAATCGGTCCTCCTGCTGACAGAGAATATGCTGTGGAGCCTGTTGGTGTTGATAGAATCAAGCCATCACCTCTTATATGTGTTATCTCTTCACCATTGATTTCAAGTAGTAAATTTATTATTCTTGCAATATTTCCTTTTGTTATTACTATATCATTAGCAGCTATTTCATTAAACTTTTTAAATTTGAATTCAAAAACCTTTCTTTCGAATATCTTTGCCTTTCCTGTTAATATTTTTTCAAGAGTTTCTTCAACTTCTTCTTTGTTTAGTTCAGTCAAAAATCCGAGAGTTCCTAGATTAAATCCGGCAATAGGAACACTGTTTAGAATAGCTGTTTTTGATACTGATAAAAAAGTACCATCTCCTCCGATAACAATGATTAAATCACTATCTTCTCCTATATTGTACCTTGATGTAAAGTTAGTATAATTTATTAATTTTGCTGATACTTCATCAAGTTGAATTTTAACCTTTTTAGATTTTAAATATTCTATGGTTCTATTTAAATACTTTACCACCTCTTTATGAGGTTTGGCAACAATTGATACTCTTTTATAATCCATTTTCTATTATTTTATCATTAATCAGGGTTTTATTTCCATACTTCATTAAAAAAAAGTATTCTTGGTTACCTTTTTTACCTTTTGTATCTGATTTGCAAAAATCAATAATTCCGAAGCCAAGTTCTTCAATGTTTTTCTTTAGTCTTAATAATATTTTTAAGATTTTATTTTTATCTCTAATTACCCCTCCTCTTGTTATTTCTTTTTTAGTACTTTCAAATTGTGGTTTTATAAGTGAAAGAATATAAGGTTTTTTAAAATTTTTTAAATTTGGCAATATTTTTAATATTGAAATGAATGATAAATCCATTACTATTAAATCAGGTTCTAATTCAATGTCTTTTCTTTTTAAATATCTTGCATTCGTCTTAATAAGTTTTATTTTTTCAGAATTTCTTAATTTTTCATTAACCTGATTTATGTTTACATCAATTCCAATTATTTTATCTGCTCCGTTTTGTAAAAGATAATCACTGAAACCTCCGTTTGAAATACCTATGTCAATAATTTTCATTCCCTTAACATCAATTCCGAATTTTTCAATAGCTGTTTTTATTTTTAATGCACCTCTTGAAGCATAAGGAAATTTTTCTTTTAATTCAATATTGTCTTCTGTTGATACTTTAAAATCAGATTTTAAAATAATTTGAGAGTTTACAATAACTTCTCCTGCCATTATCATTGCTTTTGCCCTTTCTCTTGACTCTTCCAATCCTCTTTCAACCAAGGCGATATCCAATCTTGTTTTTCTACTCATTTTAAAATTCCGGTATTGATAATTTGTTTATTAAGTAATTAACCCTAAATCTCTTTATTAAATCATCATTTATTATTGATTTGGATAAATTATTTGAGAACAATTTTGTTTTAATATTTAATTCATTATCATTTTCAAATCTTTCGATTAAAGTATTTTCTATTTTAATCTTAATCTCTTTATTAAAATCTTTATAATATTGAATAAATAATGGTTTTAAATCTCTTATAATATCAGGTATATTATCTAAGAATTGTTTAATTTTTGATTCAGTGTTTGCCTTGGTTTGCTCTTCTTTTCTATCTCCCAGACTAAAAGTTAAAAATAATTCAAATTCTTTTCTGACTCTGTAATTAAAACCTGTAAAGGATTTTATTTTGTTTTTTTTTGATTCAATAGCAATATCAATTGCTTTTTTAACTACTTTTAAGGGTATTCTTTTTTCCCACCATCTGTACATTGTATCAAAGTCTTTATTGCTTACTTTAAGATTTAATCCGTGATACAAATTTACATAGTTCATTATGTTTATCAAATAATCATAATCACTTATGTTTTCCATAATTATTTTAGTTTTTTAAGTATTGAATTAAGACCATAGTATATTAAATCAGGTTCGCATAAATTAATGTTATGGATCTTATTTTTAAAAAATTTGATTAATCCACCGGTTAAAACGACTTTGGTATTATTTCCCAATATTTTTTTATATTCATCAATAAGGTATCTTATTCCGCCTATGTAAGTATAGTAAATGCCTGCTCTAATGCTTTCAACAGTATCTTTTCCGATTGGTGAATCCGGTATGTCAAACTTAATTTTATCAAGTTTTGCAGTGTTGTTTGCAAGGGATTGAATTGATATCTCTATTCCGGGATAAATAACTCCTCCGATGTATTCGAAATCTTTGTTTACAACATCAAAAGTTGTTGCGGTTCCTGAATCAATAACTAACAATGGCGGTTTGAAAAAATGAAGTGCACCGCAGGAATTTGCAATTCTGTCTTCTCCAAGTTCTTCCGGGTTTTTAATTTTGATTTTCAATCCTGTTTGTGTTTTATGATTTATAAAAACGGGTGGTATTTTGTACCTTTGTTTTAAAGATGATTCCAAACTTTTATTAACAAAGGGAACAACGGATGATATAATTATATTCCTGAAATCAAAATCTTTGCTTATTAAATTATTAAGATATGAATTATCAACTTCTTCCGGTGTTAATAATTTATTTTTAAAAATAATTTTATCATTATTGAAAACCGCAATGCCAGTGGATGTATTTCCGACATCAATTGTTAAAATCATATTACTATTATACACTTATTCTTGAATTATTGAAAATCTAATAAACAGGTGTTAAAGGTTTTTTCCCGTTAAGAACATTTTTGATGTTATTTATGGTTAACATTGCCATCTCATATCTGGTTTTCTGAGTCGCGCTTCCGGTATGAGGAGTTAGAACAACATTATCAAGAGTTTTTAGTTTTTCTGTCACATTTGGTTCGAATTCATAAACATCAAGACCTGCTCCGAATAGTTCTTTTTTTTCTAATTTTTCAGCAAGATAACTTTCATCAACAATCTTTCCTCTTGCAACATTTATAAAAATTGCATCCTTTTTCATAAGGTCAAAAGCATCCTTATCAAACAAATGATGAACATCTTCTGAATAGGGTAGATGAAGACTTACAATGTCGGATGTTTTAATAAGTTCTACAAAGGTTTTATAAACAAAACCATATTTTTTTTCAATATCAGGTTTTCTTGTTTTTGAATAATAAATAACATTCATACCGAAACCTTTTGCTCTTATACCGACAGCAGTACCAATTCTTCCAAGACCTACTATACCGATTGTTGCACCATTTAATTCTTTTCCCAAAAACATCAAAGCATGCCATCCCTTAAATTTACCCTGTCTTACAAATTTATCGGATTCGACTATTCTTCTTGAAACTGATAATATTAATGCCATTGTCAAATCAGCGGTTGCATTTGTTAAAACATCAGGTGTGTTTGTAACTATTATACCTTTTTGTTTTGCGTATTCAATGTCAATATTGTTGTAACCAACAGCATAATTTGAAATAATTTTAAGGTTTTTTCCGATATCAATAAATTCTTTATCAATTTTATCAGATAAGAAACTGATTACAGCAATTGTATTCGGGTTTTGTTTTAAAACCTCTATTAATGGTTTGTTTTCATCTTCAGCTATAATAAGTTCATAGTTTCTTTTTAATTCTTCAATTGCCTCATTTACATACCTCTTTGATAGTATCACCTTATTTTTCATTTATAAATCTCCTTATAAAATCAAATGAATTTTCAAATTCTTTTTTTACTCTGGATTTATCTTTATATAAATTTGTTCCCTGTTCTTCAACTAAATCTGTTGTAACAACTATGGTATAAATTCTCTTTTTAAATAACTTGCAAGAGGAAATATTTCCATTTCAACGATATCTATTTCTTTGTTTTTTTGCTCTTTTAACCATGATTTTGTTTCTCTTTGATAAATATCAACGCTTACTCCCTTAACCTCTTCTAATTTATTGTTATTAAATGATTTTAGTTTAAAAGATTTTTTTTTGGAAAATAATTTAAATATTGATGAAGGGAATATTTCAACTACATTCAAAGATTCAGGTTTAGTTATCTCTTTATTTAGACTTCCTGCCAGACCAAGAAAAAAGATCTCTTTTTCTTCAATTTTGTCAATATAATCAAGGAATGAGTAAAGGTGAACATATCCTAAAAAATTTCCAAAGATTGTAATGTTTTTAAGTTCTATTACATCGGTTAGCATAAATTCATAGTGTTTTTCAGATTCTTTTATTATTTTTTTATATAATTCTTTGCTATAAAAAATTGGGATAAATATAATGTTATTTTTAAAACTAAGTTTCAGTGGTTTATATAAACTTTTTTTCATTTTCAATGAAATGGGCGATAGAGGATTCGAACCTCTGACTTCTACCGTGTGAAGGTAGCACTCTAGCCACTGAGTTAATCGCCCGTTTAGTTCAAAATTATAAAATTAAAACCCATTTTAGTCAAGAATAATAAAAATTTCGGCATTATCAGTTTTTTTACTTCAATAACAAACTATGTCCGATTGTTCTCAAAATTCACTTTTCATAGTTATGACTTCAAGTCGATAAATGCTTATATCCCTGAGTGATTATAATTGAATTAATAAATAAAATATTAAGATAACATGAATGTGCTGATTTTCTTGACAATATGGGCAAAATGTGATAAATAATTAATCTTTATCCATATATTTAAAAAGGTTTGATTATGATATTAAATGTAAATAAAATAGGCGAAAAAGGAATCAGTGTGAGTGATAATGTCTTGCTTGAAGATACTATTCTTGTAGAAAAGGAAAGTTTCTTTATTGAAAATGTAAAATATAGGGTTGATCTTATTAGAGACGGAGATAAGATATTGGTAAAAGGGAATATAAAAACGAGCGTATCACTTATTTGTGTGAGATGTGCGGATGATTTTGAGTATAAAATAGATTCTGATTTTGATTTGATTTTATTTCCGTTGAATAAGTATGAACTTGTTAACAGAGAGTTGAGTGAAGAAGACCTGGAATATATCTTTTTTGAAGGTCAGGAGATTGATCTTGAAAAAATAATTGCAGAGCAAATAAACTTTTCAATACCATTGAATCCGTTATGTAAATATGATTGTCAGGGCATTTGTCCGGTTTGCGGGTCAAATTTGAATAGAGAAGAGTGTAAATGCTCGGTGAGTGATGGAGCTATGCCATCTTGGTTGGATATAAAATAAGAAGAGGTGAAATATGGCACTACCAAAAAGAAGAATATCACATCAAAGAAAGAGTAAGAGAAGATCTCATCATGCATTGCAGTTGAAATCTTTATCTATTTGTTCAAATTGTGGTGAACCTAAATTACCACACAGAGTTTGTAAAAATTGTGGCTATTACGGTGATAAACAAGTATTAAAAGGTGAAGAAGAGTAAAAACTTATGAAAGAGTATCACATTTCGGTTGATGCAATGGGTGGTGATGATGCGCCACAGATAGTTATTGAGGGAGTTGTTGAATATCTTAAATCAAACAATGACACGATAATTTCTCTTGTCGGGAAAGAAAGAGTTATTAAAAGGCATTTAAAAAATTATGAATTTAAAAATAAAGATAAAATAATAATAGTTGATGCTCTGGAAGAAATCTCAATGAAAGAGCATTTCTTCTCATATTGGAGAAAAAGAGAAGAAACTTCAATAAAAAAAGCGATTGATCTTGTTAAGAATGGTAAAGCGGAGGCCGTTGTTTCCGCAGGAAATACAGGAGCGGTTATGGCTTTGGCTAAAACAGTTCTCGGAAGTTTGAAGAATATAGAAAGACCGGCTCTTGCAATAATGGTTCCAACATTAAAGGGTGAATCTTTGTTGGTTGATGTTGGTGCTAATGTAGATTCAAAACCAAAAAATTTGGTTCAATTTGCATTAATGGGCAAGGTGTTTTTAGAGAATGTATGGGGAATTAAAAATCCTAAAATAGCCTTGATGAGTATAGGAGAAGAAGAAGTAAAAGGAAACGAACTTACAAAAACAACATATAACATCTTAAAGCAAATGGATATAAATTTTATCGGAAATGTGGAAGGAAGAGATGTTTATATCGGAGAAGCGGATTTGATTGTAACTGACGGTTTTACCGGAAATGTAACTTTAAAAGTTACCGAGGGAGTTGTTGATGTTATGTTGTCTATGTTAAAGAGAGAGATTATGTCAAATTTGCTTGCAAAAGTAGGGTTTTTCTTTTTAAGGAGTTCATTGAAAAGAATTAAGAAAAAATTAGATTATGCTGAATACGGAGGAGCGTTGCTTCTTGGAGTTAATGGTATTGTTATTATTGGTCACGGAAGTTCTAATGCAAAAGCAATTAAGAATGCAATTCATTTGGGTAAAAGGTTTATTCAGGAAAATGTTTTAGATAAAATTGCCGTTGAGATAGATAAAATGCAAAATATTTTTAAGGAGTTAAAAAATGTATAATGAAAAAAAGACAGCGGTTATAACAGGTGCTGCTAGAGGGATTGGTAAAGCAATAGCAGTGAGACTTGCAAAGTCGGGTTTAAACATAGTTATTTCCGATATTTTGGAAGAAGAAGGAATTAAAACAGCCGAGGAAATAAAGGGATTTGGAGTTGAGACAGCTTTTATTAAAACCGATGTTTCAAATGTTGATAGTGTAAATGATATGGTTAAGCAGACCGTTGAAAAATTCGGTTCAATTGATGTTCTGGTAAATAACGCGGGTATAACAAGAGATAATCTTTCAATTAGAATGTCAGAACAGGAATGGGATATGGTTTTAAATATAAATTTAAAAGGAACTTTTTTGTGTTCACAAGCAGCTGCAAAGGAAATGATGAAAAAGAGATTTGGTAGAATTGTTAATATAGCATCAGTTAGTGGTATCTTAGGAACGGCAGGTCAGGCAAATTATGCTTCATCAAAAGCTGGTGTTATTGCATTGACAAAAGCAATGGCGAGAGAATTGGGCGGTAGGAATATTACTGTAAATGCAATTGCTCCCGGATACATTATTACCGAGATGACGGAAAAGTTACCGGAAAAGGTTAAAGATGCATATTTAACCCAGATTCCTTTGAAAAGAGGTGGCACACCCGAGGATGTAGCGAATGGGGTAAATTTCTTAATTTCTCCTGATGCATCTTATATTACTGGTATTGTTTTAAATATATCAGGTGGTTTAGTGATATAAAAAATAGGAGGTTATATTATGACAAAAGAAGAAATTTTAGCAAAGGTTAAATCAGTAGTAGCTGAGAAATTAAATGTAGGAGAGGATCAAGTAACCCTTGATGCAAAATTTGTTGAGGATTTAGGAGCTGATTCACTTGATCAGGTTGAATTGATCATGGCTCTTGAAGATGAATTTGGTTTAAAGATTCCTGAAGCTGAGGCTGAAAAGTTAACAACAGTTGGGGCTGCTGTAGATTATATTGAAACACAGGTCAAGTAGTTAAAATTAAGATATGAAGTTTATATCAGGAAGTTTAGAGTTGAGGAGGGTTGTAATTACCGGTATGGGCATACTCTCTCCTGTCGGTAATACTTTAAGAGAAAGCTGGGAGAATATCAAAAATGGTAGGTCGGGTATCGGAAATATCACAAAATTTGATACCAGTGAATATTCTTCTAAAATTGCAGGAGAGATTAAAAATTATGACCCTCTGAATTATTTTGAAAAAAAAGAATTAAAAAAGTATGATACCTACATTCAATATGCTTTAATTGCTGCTAAAGAGGCTGTTGAGAATTCCGGGTTAGAGCTTGAAAAAATTAACAGAGAAAGAGCGGGAGTTTATATTGGCTCCGGAATAGGAGGAATAAGCACAATTGAAGCTAATCTTAGAACCTTGGTTGAAAGAGGTCCGAGAAGAGTTTCTCCTTACTTTTTACCGGCTGCAATTGCCAATCTTGCAACAGGTCAGGTTTCTATTAAATTCGGATTTAAAGGTCCGAATCTCGCTAATGTTACCGCTTGTGCTACGAGCACTCATTCCGTTGGTGATTCGTTTAAAATAATTCAAAGAGGTGAAGCTGATATTATGCTTGTCGGTGGTGCTGAGTTTCCAATAACTCCACTTGGAGTTGCCGGTTTTTCAGTTATGAGAGCATTATCAACGAGAAATGATGAACCGGAAAAAGCCTCAAGGCCGTTTGATAGAGATAGGGATGGGTTTGTTATTGCAGAGGGTTCTACAATTTTAGTTTTAGAAGACCTAGAACATGCGGTTAAGAGAGGTGCCAAAATCTATGCAGAAGTTGTTGGTTACGGATATACAGGAGATGCTTATCATATGACTGCTCCTGATCCGGAAGGTGACGGTGCTTTTAGAACAATGAAAATGGCTCTTAGTGATGCTGGAATTACTACTGACGATGTTGATTATATTAATGCTCACGGAACTTCAACCCCACTTAATGATAAGTTTGAGACTTTTGCAATTAAAAGACTTTTCGGAGAGAGAGCTTATGAAGTTTCAATAAGTTCTACAAAATCAATGACCGGTCATATGTTGGGTGCAACAGGATCAACTGAAATTGCTTTTTGTGCCATGGCAATAAAAGATTCCTTTGTGCCTCCGACAATGAATTATGAAAACAAAGATGAATTTTGTGATTTAAATTACACACCTAATAAAGGTGTAAATAAAGAAATTGTTTATGCTCTTTCAAACTCATTCGGTTTCGGAGGAACAAACGGTTCTGTTTTAATTAAGAAGTTTCAAGAGTAAGAAATTTAATGTTAAAGGTCTACGCCGGTTTATATAAAGGTAGAAAACTAAAAAGTTTTAAAGGAGATTTTATAAGACCAACAATTTCAAGAGTAAAGTTGTCTTTTTTTGATTCGATTCAAAACGATATAAGAGAGAAAATTTTTCTTGATGGCTTTGCCGGTACCGGTAATATCGGTATTGAAGCATTGTCAAGAGGTGCCGAATACGTTATATTTATTGATGAATTAAAAGAGTCGGTTAATATTATTGAACATAATTTGGAAAAGATAGGTGTTGATCCCGGAAAGTACCGTATAATAAAAGGTGATTTCAACCGTTCAATTATAGCATTATCAAAAGACGAATTTAAATTTGATATAATTTATCTTGATCCTCCCTATGAAATGCTAAGGGTTGCCGATCCTTTAAAGATTTTATATAAAAGAAATGTTGTTTCTCAAAATGGTTTTGTTGTGTTGGAAAAACCTGATTATATTGCTTTTGATACGAAATATTTTGTTAAATTTAAGGAAAATAGAATAGGGAATAAAGTTCTGGAGTTTTATAGATTAAAAGGATAAATATAGCGGTATAATTGAATTTTTTTTTTTATTGTGTTATTTATTAATATAATGAAAAACAAAGAGGGAATATTCGTTGTAAAATCCACTAACTCCGATGAATTGCTTTTATATATGGATGATAACCTTCAACCTGTATTAATTGAATTGGATGAACTTTATTTTAAAGATGAAAGATTTGACGATGCAATTGTGTTTATAAATAAAGAAATTAAACCGGATGATGTTAAAAAGATAATATTGGTAAATCCCGGGTTAAATATTATTTTGTATTTTAAAAAGGATTTAAAATACAGTGAGATAGTTGAATATGTGAAATCCGGTATTGTTGATACTGTTTTTGTTAATGATAGTAAATTAATTCGTTTGTTGATAGATAAATATTCAAAGGGCAGTTATTCTTCTAATATAAATTATTATAACAATCTTTTTATGAAGTTTGCAGAAATAGGGATAATTACGAATAATATTAAAATGGCTGAGATTTTTTCAATGGTTGAAAAGATTTCAGCAAGTAATTCAACCGTATTAATTTACGGAGAAAGTGGTACCGGTAAGGAATTAATTGCCAAAAGCATTCATTATTTTAGTAAGAGAAGGGATTATAATTTTGTCGCTGTTAATACCGGTGCCATTCCCGAGAATTTATTGGAAGATGAGCTTTTTGGTCATGTGAAGGGATCCTTTACTTCTGCCGTTAAAGATAGAAAAGGTAAATTTGAGTATGCCCATAGGGGAACTGTATTTCTCGATGAGATATCGAATATGCCACAGGCATTACAGGTGAAATTGTTAAGGATTTTGCAGGAAAGGGAATTTGAAAGAATTGGAGATAATCAAACTATTAGTGTTGATGTAAGAGTTATATCTGCTACAAATAAAGACCTGAAAGAATTAGTTAAAAAAGGTGATTTTAGGGAAGACCTTTATTATAGATTAAATGTTATACCTATATATATGCTCCCTTTAAGAGAAAGAAAAAGCGATATACCGTTATTGGCAAATTATTTTGTAAGAAAATATTGTTTGTTAAATAACATTAGTGTTAAAAGTTTTAATATGGCATCTTTGAGGATATTAAAAGAGTATAATTGGCCAGGAAATGTAAGGCAATTGGAAAATATAATAGAAAGAATGGTTGTTTTGAATCCGGAAGTTAGTATGTTTATGCCTTCTCATATCCCAAAAGAAATAAAAACCAATATGAAAGAAGAAAAGCCGGCTAAAATTCTTGATGAAATCCCCGAGGAAGGAATTTCCTTGAATACAATAATAAAAAATATTGAAAGGGATTTGATTTTAAAAAGCTTGGAAAAAACTTCCTGGAATAAACAAAAAGCGGCAAATCTTCTCGGTATTAAAAGAACAACTTTGATAGAGAAATTAAAAAAATTAAATAAAGAAGATATAAAATGAACCTTTTAGATGGTAAAATTGTTTAAAATTTAGGAGGAAAAATGAATAAAAAAGGTTTCACATTAATTGAAATGGTCGTTGTTCTTGTAGTAATTGCTATTCTGGCGGCAATTTTGTTTCCGACAATTGCAAAACATATTAAAGATTCAAAGATTACAAGAGCTCAAAATGAAGAGCAAGTTATAACAGCAGCAATTATGATGCTGTACAAAGATACCGGAAAGTGGCCATGTACTAATGCAAATGGTCCGAGGGGAAATGTTGATAGGGTTTTAACTGGTGAGAGAAATGATCCAATAGTAACGGCAGCTGCACCTGGTGCGAGAGCTGGAGCATCAAATTGGGGAAGTTTTGGTACTACAAAACATATCTATGATTATCTGTTTTACAACAACCCTGATGATGATTCCGGTCCGAACGGTCAAAATCAGGTTGGACAGGATTATCCGATAAGCGGTGAATTCTCATGGAGAGGTCCTTATATTGATAAGAGAAGTTATTTGGATCCCTGGGGAAATCAGTATGTTATCTCCGCAAGATATTTTCCGTCATCAAGTGTATCGGCACATCACAAGGTTTTAGTGCTTTCAGCCGGATTTGATACTTTATGGTCAACAGCATTTTCAGATTCAGTAACAAGATTAACAACACCTTCTGATGACCCTTACGGACCGTATGAAAATGACGGTACGCATGTTCACGATGATATAGGTGTTGTAATACATACGAATAACTGAATATTTAAGTTAATTTATGGGTTATGTTAGAAAATTAAAAGAAGAAGTTTATAAAAAAATTGCGGCGGGAGAGGTTGTTGAACGACCTCTTTCTGTTATGAAAGAATTGGTTGAGAATTCCATAGATGCAGGAGCAAGTGATATAAAAGTAAAAGTTTATGACGGGGGAAAGAGTAGGATTGAGGTTATTGATAATGGAGTTGGTTTTGAGGAAGAAGATGTCGAGCTTGCTTTTAAGAGACATACTACTTCAAAAATTTCCGAGTTATCTGATTTTGATAAATTAAAGACCCTTGGTTTTAGAGGAGAAGCATTACCTTCCATTCTTGAAGTTTCCAGAATAGAGTTATTTACTTCAAATAATGACAAAGGAGAGGGTTTATATTTTAAATTTGAATCAAAAGATGAAGTCGAGAAAAAAAGAGTTGCTTTTGATAAGGGTACTCATATAATAGTGAAAGATTTATTTTATAATTATCCGGTTAGAAAGAAGTTTTTAAAATCATCAAGAACCGAGTTGAATCAAATAATTGATTTTATTGAGAAAATTGCCTTAGTAAACTACGATAAAAATTTTGAATTAATTAGTGATAGTAAAAAAGTTCTTTTTTATGAAAAGGTTGATTGTCTAAAGGATAGAATCTATCAAATTTTTGGATCTGAAATCTTAGACAATTTGATGGAAGTTGAGAATAAAGTAAATTCTTATGAAATTCATGGATTTATTTCAAAATTAAATACGGGTATCTCATCTAAGAAGCATCAATATTTTTTCGTTAATAATAGGTATGTGAGAGAAAAAACATTAATAGCATCTTTTAATAATACCTTTAAAAATTATCTTGAGAAAAGTAAAAATCCTGTCGGATTTTTATTGCTTGATGTTCCGTCAGATAGTGTTGATGTAAATATTCATCCGATGAAACTCGAAATCAAGTTTAAGGATTCTTCTTTTATTTACGGGTTTATAAAAAAAACCATTGATATGGCTTTTGCTGATCAGGGTTATAATAATGGTATTGAAAATGATCATACGGTTAATGAAGAGTTTTCAAATGAAAATCGTATGATTAATAAACGAGAATTGGATTATCCGCTTGGTATGCCGGGGAAATTGTTTGAACAAAAGGATAATGAAAAAGATGAAGTTAAAATTCTGGGACAATACAATTATTCTTACATTATTGTTGAAAAGGATGAGAAATTACTAATTGTTGATCAGCACAATGCACATGAAAGAATTAATTATGATAGGTTGATTTCTCAATATAGAAATAATGGTGTTGTTAAAATTTCCCCTCTGTTTCCTATTATTATTGAAATGAGTCATTCCGAATTAAAAGTTTTGAATCAAAAGAAATTTGATTTTTTAAATAGACTTGGGTTTGAGATTGAAGTTATAGGAGAAAATTCAATTAATATAAAAACCTTTCCTGATATTTTAAAAGAAAAGGATGTTAAAGATACAGTGATATCTCTTTTAAATATGAGTATGGAAGGTGATGATATTGAAAGAGAGTTCTTTTCCGAAATTGCATGCAAGAGTGCCATTAAAGTAAATCATAGATTAAGTTTTTTTGAAATGGAAAGGATTGTAAGAAAACTATTTGAAACCCGGAATCCGTATTTTTGTCCTCATAGAAGACCTATTATTATTGAGTATACACTTGAAAATATTGAAAAAATGATGAAGAGGAAATAATGCGCCTGAGAGGACTCGAACCTCCAGCACCAGGATTAGGAATCCTGAGCTCTATCCTTTGAGCTACAGGCGCGCGTTTTGTATTTTTGATTATATCTCAATTGTTTAGTCCTTTCAAGTAATAATAAACCCGCCATTTCCTACATATTTAAGTATAGGTTTTAGTGATTTTATCATATAAGAATTTTAAGTTATGAAATGAATTAGAAGAAACTTACAACATAAAATCCTTAATCTGAAATGTGTCGGTTGAAATAAATTTACTCTTTTTATTGTTTAATTAAAGCATAATTTCTTCCTTATTCGTCTTAAATCTTTACTTTTTACTTCAGATATTTCTTGTTTCCCATTTTATATTACATATGGTGTCTTTTTAAAATTAAATGAGAATTATCATAATTATCATATGATTTTATTGTTTTTCTGCCGATTTTTTATTAGTTCGGTTATCTTTTTCACTAATTAAATTTTCGGGTTTATGGCATGAAATATTAATAAAAAAGAATTAGTCGTTAATAAGAAGCAAAATTGGTTGTGAATGTTCTTAATATTCGGTTGTTTGATAAAATAAAACACGGCATGAATTAAAACTTAATTGTATTTTAAAAAAATGTATAATTGTGTTAAAATTATTCTTAAATTGATTAAGGAAAAAAATGAAGAAAAAGGTCTTAATAACAGGAATTGCAGGGTTTATTGGTTTTCATTTTGCAAAAATAGTTTTGTCAAATGGTTATGAAGTAGTTGGTATCGATAATATAAATGATTATTATAATGTTGAATTAAAGTATTCAAGATTGAAAGAACTTGGGTTTGATGTGAATGAATTAAAAAAAAATGACAGAGAATTTTATATTTCAAACAAGGGAATAAAATTTTATAAGGTTAATCTTGAAGATAAGCAAAGCATTGGGAAAATATTTAATGATAATGATTTTTACTATGTTGTAAATCTTGCTGCACAGGCAGGTGTAAGGTATTCTTTAAAGAATCCTTATTCTTATATAAATAGTAATATCCTGGGTTTTTTAAACATACTGGAAAATTCGAAAAATCACAATGTAAAACATATTGTTTATGCATCATCTTCTTCTGTTTATGGTGCGAATAAAAAGATGCCGTTTTCAGTTAAGGATAATGTTGATCATCCTGTCTCCCTTTATGCGGCAACAAAAAAATCAAATGAATTAATGGCTCACACCTATTCTCACCTTTTTGGTTTACCGACAACCGGATTAAGATTTTTTACTGTATACGGAGAATGGGGAAGGCCTGATATGGCATTGTTTATCTTTACAAAGAGAATTTTGAATGAAGAGGCTATTGATGTTTATAATTACGGCGAGATGAAGAGGGATTTTACATATATTGAAGATATTGTAGAAGGAGTTTTTAAGGTAATGGAAAAGATACCGAAAGGTTCGGATAAGGAAAGTTTTGATGACGATCCCTCTGTTTCAAGTGCACCTTACAGGGTTTTTAATATTGGTAATAACAAACCTGTGGATTTGAAGTATTTTATCTCATTAATAGAAAATAGTCTTAATAAAAAGGCTAAGATGAATTTATTACCTCTGCAACCGGGTGATGTTGTCCGAACCTATGCGGATATTGATGCACTTTATGAATATGTAGGATTTAAACCGAGAACTTCAATTGAGGAGGGAATTAAAAGGTTTGTGAAATGGTATAAGGAATACTATGGAATTAAAGGGTAAAAAAGTATTGGTTACCGGTGGTGACGGGTTTATTGGTTCTCACCTTGTTGAAAGATTATTAAATCTCGGAGCAGATGTAAAGGCTTTGTCCTTTTACAATTCTTTTAATTTCTGGGGATGGTTAGAGGATATTGAAGGTTTGGATAAAATTGAAGTTGTTAGTGGAGATATAAGAGATTATAAGTTTGTAAATGATATTACAAAAGGAGTTGATATTGTTTTTCATCTTGCCTCATTAATTGCAATCCCT
>Ga0256835_1001192_pt1 | contig 16053 bp, 16 predicted proteins | sample PIR30metaG_FD_185972 | JGI IMG/M metagenome (GOLD analysis project Ga0256835, IMG submission 185972) | Hydrothermal vent microbial communities from East Pacific Rise, Pacific Ocean - PIR-30 | ecosystem: Environmental > Aquatic > Marine > Hydrothermal vents | place: Pacific Ocean: East Pacific...
CGGCCGCAGGGCTTGCGGGAGATCCGGCGGCGGTTTTATATCGGCGATGACGGTCATGGAAAGCGGGAATCGGGGTACGAAAAAGGGGGCACGCAACGGCGGCCCCCTGATGCATCGGTTGTTTTTGGTGGTCCTTTAGGCGGCCACTTCTTCCTTCACCGAGACCGCGATTTTGAACAGGATGGTCAGCACCAGGAACCCGGCGGCATAGACGCCCATGGTGATCATGAGCTCGGGAAAAGTGGGCATGTACTCGGTGACGTGCTCCAGCGGCGAGGGGACGAAGCCGCCCGAGATCATGCCCATGCCCTTGTCGATCCAGGTGCCGATGAAAATAGCGATACAGGCCACCATCAGGATACTTTCGTTGCGGCGGGTGGCCGGGTTGACCGTCAGGATGATGCCGATGGACATCAGCACCATGGAGGCCCACATCCAGGGCACCAGCGCCGATTTGCCATGCAGCCCGGCGAACAGGTAGGTCAGGTGCATCATGTGCTCGGGGATGTTGCTGTAGTAGGCCACGAAAACCTCGCACAGGAAGAAAAAGACGTTGATGCAGATGGCGTAGGCAACGATCTTGGCCAGCGCCTGGATCTGCTCCCGCCCCGGGTCGAAATTCGTTGTCTTGCGAATGAAGAGGCACAGCAGTATCAGCAGCGACGGACCGGCGGCGAATGCCGAGGCCAGAAAGCGGGGGGCCAGGATGGCCGTCAACCAGAATCCCCGGCCGGGCAGACCGCAGTACAGGTACGCCGTAACGGTATGAATACTGACCGCGAAGGGGATGGAGATGTAAATCAGCGGCTTGACCCAGGACTGGTAATGCACGCCGTTGCGCTCGGCCTCCAGCACATTCCACCCGATGATGATGTTCAGAAACAGGTAGCCGTTGAGCACGATGGTGTCCCAAAAAAGCACCGAGTGGGGCGTGGGGTAAAGCCACACGTTAAATATGCGCATGGGCTGCCCGAGATCGACGATGATGAACAGCAGGCACATGACGAGGGAGGCGACGGCCAGAAACTCACCGAGGATAGTGATCCGGCCAAATGCCTTGTAGTCGTGGAGATAATAGGGCAGTACCACCATCACGCCCCCGGCGGCGACACCCACCAGGAAGGTGAAATTGGCGATATAGAACCCCCAGGAGACGTCCCTGCTCATGCCGGTGATGCCCAACCCGAACTGGAGCTGGTAGAGGTAGAAACCGAAACCAACCCCGATTACGGCCAACAGGGCGGCCACCCAGCCATAAAAATTCTTGCTTCCCTTAAACACTAATTCAAGCATAACCACCTCATACGATGTAGTAAACGCAAGGCTCCGTGCCCAGCTGCTGTTTACGCCGAATGGTGTAATTGGTCTTGAGCAGTTTGCGGACCTCAGACTCCGGATCGTACAGGTCACCGAAAGTCAGGGCCCCCTTGGAGGCCTCCACGCAGGCAGGCATTTTACCCACCGCCAGACGTTCGGCACAAAATTCGCATTTTTCGACCACACCCTTCATGCGGGTGGGAAACTCGGGTGTAACCTCGGGTATAAACGGGCGCGGATCCCGGAAGTTGAAGCTGCGCGACCCGAAGGGGCACGCCGCCATACAGAAACGGCAACCGATGCAGCGGTGGAAATCCATGAGCACGATACCGTCGGATTTGCGCTTGAACGTCGCCTGGGTGGGACAGGCCCGGCAGCAGGGCGGATTCTCGCAGTGGTTGCAGAGCACCAGAAAGGGGATGTGCGCCAGCCGTTCCTCCAGAAAGGGGTTGTGCTTGGTGGGAAAGGCGTTTTCGTACTCCTCTTCCCAGATCCATTTGATTTCGTGATGCTTGTTCTGAAACTTGGGGATGTTGTGAGTCTTGTTGCAGGCTTCTATAATGGGCTCCAGGTCCTCGGCGGTCTTGAGCTTGCGGGTATCGATGACCATGGCCCACTGCTTGGCTTTGAGCGCCTTGTCGCTTTGCTTGAAGCCCGGTCCGGCGGCGCCGTGCTCCACGGCAAAAGCATCCAGTACGGGCTTGGTGGTCAACCCCAGTGCGGCAACCCCGGCCAGTTTCAGAAATTGTCTTCTGCTGTCTTCCATTACTTATTCTCCTTGGGGTTATCTAAATGGCAATCCCAGCAGTAAGGTCTCACCGAAGCGTAATCGTGGCACCGGTCGCAGAACTCGGCCTTGTTGGAGTGGCATTCCAGGCAGGTACGGGTCAGACTCATTTCGTATTGCTTGCCATTCGGACTGACATAAATGTGGTTGGCGTCCCGAACCACGTTGTGCCGCCACTGGTCCAGCAGATGCATGTGATCAGCCCGCATGTACTGCCTGGAGCGGACACACTGCTTGGCGGCCTTGGCCTCGGGGGTGAGGACCGGGTCGGGTGCCGGCGACGCCTTTCCCATATTATACAGAAACGGGAACAGCGCGATGGCAATAAAAATGACGAGACCGGCAATGATCAGCTTTTTATCATTCATCAGCTTCTTCCTCCATGCCTGGCAGATCTTCGCCGCGCAGGTCCGTGGTGCGTTCCGTTTCTCCCGGCAGGATCAGGGCGTTGCCCACCAATTCGTGCACACCGGTGACGTCCACCTCCGGTACCCAGTACTGCATGGAAGTGGGCAGGGCGGCGCGGTCGATGGCGCAAATGCAGGCCAGCATGTTGACGCCGTGCTTCTCGTGTACATATTTGACGGCATTGGCCCGGGGCAGGCCGCCGGCCATGCGTAGTTCCATGTCCTCGCCGGCATTGAGACCGGCCCCGCTGCCACAGCAGAAGGTCTGCTCACGAATGGTGTTGGCCGGCATCTCGTAAAAGTGGTTGCACACTTTCTTGATCACGTAGCGCGGTTCCTCGAGCAGCCCCATGCCCCGTGACGGGTTGCAGGAATCATGAAAAGTAACCCGCAGATTGTCATTGCGGCTGGGATCCAGCTCGAGCTTGCCGTGCTTGATCAGGTCAGCGGTAAATTCGGCGATATGCACCATCTTGGTGGAGCGGGCGTTTTCGAAACGAGTGCCGGTGATGGGAGAAACCGGCTCTTCCAGGAAATCGGCCGGTCCGTTCATGGTGTCCATGTACTGGTTGATGACGCGCCACATATGCCCACACTCACCGCCCAGGATCCACTTGACACCCAGGCGCTTGGCCTCCATGTACATCTTGGAGTTCAGGCGCTTCATCATCTCGTGAGAAGTGAAGAAGCCGAAGTTCCCGCCTTCGGAGGCGTAAGTGCTCCAGGTGATGTCGAAGCCGTATTTCTCCTTGAGGTAGTGAAACAGCATGAGGTAGCCCATGCAGGTGTACGTGCCGGGATCGGCGAAAACGTCGCCCGAAGGAGTGATGAAGAGAATGTCGGCGCCTTTTTTGTTGAACTGCGGTTCGGGTCGGATACCGGTGATCTCCTCGATGTCGTCGCAGAAGAAATCGATCATGTCCACGAAAGCGTGGGGCTGGATACCCAGGTGGTTGCCGGTACGGTAGCAGTTGGCCACAGGGGTTGCAATCCAGTCGATATTGAGCCCCAGAAGGTTCAGCAGTTCGCGCCCCATAATGGTAATCTCGGCGGTGTCGATGCCGTAAGGGCAGAACACCGAGCAGCGTCGGCACTCGGTACACTGGAAGAGATAGTACCACCACTCCTTGAGCACCTCGAACGTCATCGGCCGGGCACCGGCGATCTTTCCCAGAATCCTGCCGGCTTTGGTGAAATCATGGCGGTACACCGACCGCAGCAGTTCGGCGCGCAGCACGGGCATGTTCTTGGGGTCACCGGTGCCGATGAAAAAATGGCACTTGTCGGCGCAGGCGCCGCAACGCACGCAGATGTCCATGAACACCTTGAAGGTCCTGAATTTTTCCAGGCGCTCCCGGAATCCCTCAAAAAGAATCTCTTTCCAGTTCTCCGGCAGCTTCCAGTCTTCGTCCAGCGGGTTCCACTGGCGGGGATTGGGAAGCCCTACATATTCCACGCTCTTGGGGTTGGAGGCGTAACAGTACATCCCCTTGCGGATCTCCACGGGAACCTGCATCCAGTCCTCGAAAGCGGGACGATGATTGATCTTCGCTATGAGTTCTTCCGGTTTCGGTGTTTCATCGGCCATTGGGCTACTCCTTTTCGTCCGTATCTGTCTGTTCCTCGGGCGTTTCCTCGGGCATTCGTTCCACCGGCAGGCCGGCCTCAATCATCTTGTCGCGGAACTCGTCTTCATACTCTTCGTAGGTATGCACCGGAACCGGGTAGTTCCAGGGATTGACGTGCCGCCGGGCGCGCGTGTCGGCCGGCAGGTTGCGCGTTGGGCTGAGGAAAATGCCGCCGAGGTGCATCAGCTTGCTGAAAGGGAAATAGGCCAGCAGGGTACAGACGAAAAACAGGTGAATGAAAAAAATGGTCGACACCCCGTCCGGCACAGTGGGGTGAAAGGTGACCAGTCCCATGGTGAGTTCTTTGGTCGAAACGATGTCGACCTTGAAAAAGTAGCGCATCAGAATCCCGGTGAGGGCGATGCCGAAAATCAGAAAAAGCGGAAAGTAGTCCGCCGCCTGGGAAATGTAACGGACCGTGGGGATAAACAGTCGGCGCAGCAGCAGGTAGGTCACCGCCAGCAGCAGCACCAGACCGGACATGTACACACCGGGCAGCGCCATCTTGAAGGAGTCGTATAGAATCTCCAGACGAAAGAAGGAATCCACGTTCTCCAGCAGTTGGATGGGCATGGGTACGGGATTGAGGAAAAGACGCAGGTGCCGCACGATAACGGTGAAAAAGGCCCAGTGAAAGGCCAACGCCCCCACCCACAGGAAAATCTCCAGATTGTAGGCCAGTTTGGGTCCCTGATGAAGCTTCATGCGCGTGTTTCGGAAAAGAGAACGGAACAGCAGAATCTCCAGGGCCATGCGGGCCACCACGCCGCTCTTGCTAAAAGGGTTGTCGACGGCGTTGGGCTTGATCCAGGGCAGCGATTTCTGTTGGCCGCAGGTGGTGGGGATGGCGAAAGGCACGGCCGAGCGCGCCCACCCCATGACGCGGTAGGCGAATCCGGCGATGAAAATGATCACCGCCAGGTAGGGGAATATCACACCGAATACGACCTTCAGGCCGATTGCCACTCCGATCCATGCTATCAGCAGGAGCGCAACGACCGCTAGGAGGGAATACATGTACTTTACATTCATATTCCGATACCTCATTCTGGTGGCCCCACAACAGCGTCCGGATGGACCTGCCGCCCCGTCGCGGCGGCGCTCAACACCATCCCGTGCGCCCGGTGCCTATGTCAAAGGTGGATTAATGAACATTGAGATCCGGCTCACCTTCCGCAACCTCAGTGATTAAACCTGCTCTCTTGAATGCCCGGTAAATGGAGTTCCGTTCCTGGCTGACCTTTAGATCGTAAATTTTTTCCTTGCATTCCATATAGATATCGAACGCCGTGAGTGCCAGCGCATCGATTCGGTCTTCAAAACGCAGCAGCGGCGCGACCTGGCCGTTGTCAGGTTTACGATGCAGGGTATCTCTGATGATTTTTTTTAACAGGAAGATGAAGCCGGTAGCCTGGGAGGGGGTGAACTTCTGCACCGCCCGAATTCGGATGAGGGGGTCTAGCAGCGACGCCGACTGCTCGGCGGCCCGCCCTTCGAGGAGGCCCTCGAAAATGGCGGAGAGGCCTTCCCGGATGGTGATGCCCACCGGGTTGGCGAAACGGTCTTTCTGGGACTTGAAGATAACGGCAGTGTCCGACGCGTAAGTGTCCATGACCGCATTGAACCACCTGTCGACGATGTCACGCTTCTTTTCTCTGAGCAGCTTGTCCAGATTCATACTCCGGATCGCCCCCGGGCAGTGTAAGGTCTGTGGCTCGTCGATATCTCGAAAAAGTTGCGCCGGACTGAAATCAAATTTAAAGAGATTCCTATAGTCAAATCAGCAAATTTTGTCAAGGACAATCAGCGGCCTTCACGGAGCAAACCCAAGCAGCTGCCGGCGTGTTTAGCGCAACCGCCCTCCGTTGTCCGGGCCCAGCCGTGCACGAAGAGCGGCCGGAGAGCGGGCATAGATTCCCATCAAAGAGAAGGGTTACGTGCGATGGCCCCGGCGGTTTTCGGCCTTGTTTTAAGCACCGGCGAACAAAGATAAGGTTGTAATGCACCTCCGAAGGAAGTTATAAATAGGATGCGTATCGTGTTGCGCCGCCGGCGGGGCACCAGCGACCGAGAACAAAGAGGGGAGAACGCTCATGGCACAGTACAAAGACAGTTTCGGGACGGCTTCCACCCTGCAGACCTCCCACGGTGAGCTGCGCTTTTTCAGCCTGGAAAAACTTGCCGCCCAGGGATTCGACGGCATTTTTGACCTGCCCTTCAGCATTCGCATTCTCATCGAAAACCTGCTCAGGAACGAAGACGGTTTCCTGGTCGGTGCCGATGACATCCGACGGCTGGCCGGCTGGACCGGCTCGGTCGACACCCCCGTGGAGGTGCCCTTCATGCCGGCGCGAATCCTGCTGCAGGATTTCACCGGCGTACCCTCGGTAGTGGATATGGCCGCTCTGCGGCAGGCCGCCGACCGGCTGTACGGCGATCCGCTGCGTATCAACCCTATCATCCCGGCCGAGCTGGTCATCGACCACTCGGTGCAGGTGGACGACTACGGCTCCCCCAAAAGCTTCGAGATCAATGACGCCCGCGACTACCAGCGCAACACCGAGCGTTACGCCTTCCTGCGCTGGGGCCAGAAAAGTTTCCGCAATTTCCGCGTCGTGCCGCCGGCCACCGGCATCTGCCACCAGGTCAACCTCGAGCACCTGGCACGCGTGGTGTTCACGGCCGAACGGGATGGAATTCCTATGGCCTACCCCGACACGCTGGTGGGGCTGGACTCGCACACCACCATGATCAACGGCGTCGGTGTCATGGGCTGGGGCGTCGGCGGCATTGAGGCCGAGGCCGTCATGCTGGGGCGACCCTACTACCTGCTGACGCCCCAGGTAATCGGGTTCCGCCTCACCGGAGCGCTGCCCCGGGGGGTCACGGCCACCGACCTGGTGCTCACCATCACCGAAGCCCTGCGCCGTAAGGGGGTGGTGGGTAAATTCGTCGAATTTTTTGGACCGGGCCTCGAGGCCCTCAGCCTGGAAGACCGCGCCACCATCGCCAACATGTCGCCGGAGTATGGCGCCACCATGGGGTTTTTCCCGGTGGATGAAAAGGCGCTGGCCTACCTGCGCCTCACCGGGCGATCGGCGCGGCGGGTGGCGCTGGTGGAGGCCTACTGCAAAACCCAGGGTCTTTTCCGCACGCCCGAAACGCCGGACCCGGCCTTCACCGACGTGGCGGAGCTGGACATGGGAACTGTGGAGCCCTGCCTGGCCGGCCCCCGCCGCCCCCAGGACCGCGTGCCACTGTCGGCCATGCAGCGCTCCTGCCGCAAGTCTCTGGCAAGCGCTCCGCAGGCGGAACCGGTAGAGGTTCGACTGGCGAACCGCCGCGTCGAACTGGACCACGGCGCGGTGGTCATCGCCGCCATTACCAGCTGCACCAACACCTCCAACCCGGCGGTACTGCTGGGGGCCGGACTGCTGGCCAAAAAGGCCCGCGAGCGCGGCCTGACCGTCAGACCCTGGGTCAAGACCAGCCTGGCCCCCGGGTCCAAGGTGGTCATGCGCTACCTCCGTGCCTCGGGCCTGCTGCCCTACCTGGAGGAACTCCACTTTCACCACGTAGCCTACGGCTGCACCACCTGCATTGGCAACAGCGGTCCGCTTCCCGAGCCGGTGGCCCGCGCCATCCGGGAAAACGACCTCTACGTGGCCTCCGTGCTCAGCGGCAACCGCAATTTTGAAGGCCGCATCAATCCCCTAACGCGCCTGAACTACCTGGCCTCACCACCGCTGGTGGTGGCCTACGCGCTGTGCGGTACGGTGAACATCGACCTGACCTCTGACCCGCTGGGTCACGACCCGCACGGCAACCCGGTCTACCTCAAAGATATCTGGCCCGGGGAGGAGGAAATCCGCACCCTGCTGGAATCCAGCCTGCAGCCGGACATGTATCGCCGAGAGTACGCCACTGTCTTCGAGGGCACCGACCGCTGGAAGGCGCTGGAAGTGCCGCAGGGCGCGCTCTACGACTGGAAGGATGACTCCACCTACATCAAGGAACCGCCCTTTTTCCAGGAAATTACCGCGGAGGTACCGGAGCTGGCCGACATCACCGGCGCCCGGGTGCTGGCCCTGCTGGGAGACAGCATCACCACCGACCACATCTCGCCGGCAGGGGCCATCGCGGCCGACAGCCCGGCCGGGGCGTACCTGATCTCCCAGGGGGTGGCCCCCTCCGATTTCAACTCCTACGGCGCGCGTCGCGGCAACCACGAGGTGATGATGCGGGGCACCTTTGCCAACATCCGGTTGCGCAACCACCTGGTCCCCGGTGTGGACGGCGGCTGGACGGTCTTCCTCCCCACTGGCGAGCAGATGTCGATCTACGACGCCGCCATGCGCTATCAGCGCGAGAATGTCCCCCTGATTGTGCTGGCCGGCAGGGAGTACGGTACGGGCAGTTCACGTGACTGGGCGGCCAAGGGGACCTACCTGCTGGGCGTCCGTGCGGTCGTCGCCGAGAGCTACGAACGCATTCACCGCAGCAACCTGGTGTGCATGGGGGTACTGCCGCTGCAGTTTCTGCCCGGCGAAGGCGTGGAAAAGCTGGGGCTGGACGGTACGGAGACTTATGATATTCGGGGAATTGCCGCTGAAATGGCACCGGCTAAAGAACTGGAGGTCACCGCACGACGCTCCGACGGCACCCAGCTTACTTTCACGGTGCAGGCGCGCATCGACTCACCGGTGGAATTGCTGTATCTGCGGCACGGCGGCATCCTGCCCTACGTGCTGCGAAATCTGTGAAGAGAGCACAACCTGGCGCAGGCACATGCCTTATCACCGTTGCGCCTGATTAAGAGTACAGTTTTTTCCAGGGCTCGCGCTGCCGCTCCCTGCAGCTGGCCAGGGCCAGGTAGAAGGCGCCCACGGCCAATTCGGCGCAGTGGTGGTTTTCAGGCGGAAGAGTCTCGAGGAAGTCGATGATTTCCTCCACAGTGATCTCCCAGGCGTCCGCCAGGGTTCGCCCCTCTGCCAGATGGGCCACGGTGTTGGCGCAGGCATTGGTGTTACGGCAGCCGTGAACGACGAAATTCACCCACTGGATACGGTCACCGCGCAGGGTGATGAAGTATTCCACCGTATCGCCACACTCCCCGGTTTTTTGCCCATGACCGTCGGGGCGCTCGACCACTTCATGCCGGTCAGTACGGAAAGCCATTTCCAGGTAGTGGAGAGAGTGGTCCTGCCAAAAATCGAAAGGTTTCTCACCCATTTTTCCCAATCAGCAAAAAAATTCCTGTTCGTGTAAAAACGATTTCCCGATCTTTGCAAACGCCTTTGCAAACGCGGTCTGTCGGTCCTTCCCCGTGGCGCCCGCCCTCCTATCAAACCAAAACGGCCTCCTGGCTGTTTACCGGGAGACCGTCAAGGAGGAAAAAAAAGATGAAAAAATTATCAGGTGCCATTAAGTCACTGCAATTACCTTGCCAAAAGCCGATATCCTTACCTGTTTTTTCCAAGATCCCATTTTATTAAATGATTTCCAACGGTAACCAACCTGCCAGGCGCTTATTCCCCACCTCCAAGTCTGGCCGCCAGGGCGATCGTTCCGTCCGTTTGTTCATAAAAATTAACCTTTCGGACGAGTATCACAATAACACCTTGTTATATAAGGTAATTTTCCAGAAAACCATTTGTTCAAAATTTTGAACCCTCACTTTCACCACCATCATACTACATGGTAATTGTTTGAATTTTTACAATATAACAAGGTTCAATTTTTTAAACCGGCCCCTCTTTCGCTCCGGTTCACGCCCCCTTCCCACCACAGTAGACGGCAGGGGGGAACCCTGCACTCAAGGCCTGCGGTCATCTTTCATACGCTGAAAAGCTGCCCGTTCGGCCGCCAGCTCGTCCAGCAGCCTGGACACCGGCCATCGCTCCGATGTGGGGGTCAGGGTGGCCCACAGCTGTTGGGGAAGTCGACGGTCGCGGTAGGCGGAGATAAGCACGTGCAGCTCTTTTTGGGTAATGCCCGACAGCACCACCGCCCGCCGGCCGGCCGGCGCCCCCCCCTCTCCGCTGCGGTCCGCCAGCGCCAGCAGTTTCCCTAGAGAGAGATCCAGTTGGTCCTCTGTCAAAAAAACCACCGGCAAATCGGGCAACTGTGCCTGTTCCAGCAGGGACAGGAAATCCTGCTGTTCTTCCGGCCGGTAGCCGCACACCAATACCTTGCGCGGACCATACATGGCCCTGTCGCTGGGGGTCACTTTCTGAAACGTGCCGTCGCTGTCATTCATAATAATAAGGTATCGGGAAAAAATGAAACCACTGTATCTGCATCGCCAGGCGGGCCGGCAAAAAACCGTGCGCTCTTCCCGGATTGCCGACAGCGCATACATGGCCGCTTGATGTGTCCAACCGCTATCCATTCAATAGTATATTGGGGGCCCAAAATCAAGCACCCCCCGAAATTGCGATAGGGATTGGGCTTGACGGGGTGTCGCCGGCAACGGTATGATGACACAGCGTAACACAAAAAACAGAGGGCATATAAAATGGGCGAGAAGAAAGCGTACGAATGCCACAAGTGCGGACGTCGCGTAGAGATCGATGCGGATGAAAGGGGCGTGCCCGAATGCTGCGGCGCCCTCATGACACTGGTCGACCGCCTGCCGGCCTGCGGCCTGTCATCCACGGCGGAACACAGCCGTTCTTTCGAAGACGAGGAGCCTTGCGATGACGGGCGGGGCGGAAACCTCTAGCCGCAAAGGTCACGGCACCGATCACCGTTCCTCCTCCGGTGCCTATCCGGATCATCCCCGGGTGGCGGTGGGGGCTGTGGTATTCAAAGACAAACGGGTGCTGCTGGTGCGCCGCGGACAGCCGCCCGCCGAGGGTCTGTGGGCCATTCCGGGGGGCAGTGTGCTGCTGGGGGAGACCCTGCAGCAAGCCGCCGAACGCGAAATCATGGAGGAAACCGGCATTCGCATCACCGCCGGAGAGCCGGTGCTGACTTTCGACGTGGTTGAAAGAGATGAAAGCGGACGCGTGCGCTTCCATTACGTGATCGTGGATCTGGACGCCAGATACGACGGCGGACGGCTTCGTGCCGGAGACGACGCCCTGGAGGCCCGCTGGGTTTCACGAACCCAGATCGAAAAGCTGCCGGTCAGTGTGACCACCCGCGAACTGCTCAATGAACGCTACGCCTTCGGTTCCTGACCCCTGCGCCGCCCGTCCCCGGAAGGCCCTCCCCGTTCGGCGTTGCCCGCAACCGCAATCACCGAAACCGCCATGAATCACGACCGCCGCAAATGGAACGCCAAGCACCTGGACCGAGTGGGCCCCGACACCCCCTCGCCCATTGTTAAACGCTTCGCCGGCATGGCGGCCCGGGGAAAGGCCCTGGACATCGCCGCCGGCAGGGGGCGCAACGCCCTTTACCTGGCCCGCATGGGCTTCTCGGTCGACGCCGTGGACATCTCCGACGAGGGATTGCGGTTCATGGCCGGCAGGCACCCGGCGGTGCATCCCGTCTGCGTGGACCTGAACCGCTTTAACATCCCTGAAAACCGTTACCGTCTGATCCTCAATATCCGCTATCTCAACCGTCGCCTGTTTCCGCACATCGTGCGGGGCCTGTGCGCCGGCGGAGTGCTGATTTTCGAAACTTTCCTGGAAAGCGACCGGCCGACAAACGGCACCCCTGCCTGCCGGGACCATCTGCTGCGCTCCAATGAACTGCTGCACGCTTTCCTGTCGCTCAACATCCGTTATTACGAAGAGCACCTGTCACGCCGCAGGAACCGGCCCGCCATGGTGGCCTCCCTGGTAGCCGTCAGGCAGCCTTTCTGAAACGGGACGCCGGGAACCGGGGCCGTCCATGGACAGCGGGGCGATTTTATTGACAGGCCGCCGGGGCTCCCCTATAGTTGGGCACAAAATGACCACCGACCGCCCATTCAGGAGGAAACCATGACCGATTCCGCTGTTCTCGATATCCTCAAACGCGCCATCCTGCTGGAAAAACGCGGATATGCTTTTTACCGCCAGGCCGCCGACCAGGCCTCGGGCAAAGCCGTCAAGGAATTTTTCGACATGATGGCCCGTGAGGAAACCAGTCATGTCACGATTCTTTCAGACCAGTACAAGGCCTACGTGGAAACCGGCCACTTCAAGCCCGCCAAGCAAGATCGCGATGCGGGAGACATCTCCAGGGCAGTGCTGACCCGGGAACTCAAGGACAAAATCGCAGCCGCCGGTTTCGAGGCCGCCGCCATTTCCGCGGCTATGGCCATGGAGCAGCGCGCCATCTCCCTGTACAGCCAGCGTGCGCGCGAAGCCAAAGACCCCGAGGAAAAGGCGCTGTACAAGTGGCTGGCCGAGTGGGAAGGTGACCACCTGCACTGGCTCTCCGACCTGGAACGCGAACTGACCGAAAAAGTGTGGAACGACAACCAGTTCTGGCCTTTTTGAAATAAATCCGTCGGTGCTTTCCATTTTTCACCGGACACCTTTTTTCAGGAGACCGCCATGCTTCAAAGCCTGGCAGGGTTGCTGTGCTTCGCGGCGCTGGCCTGGTGTTTGAGCGAAAACCGGCGCGGGGTTCGCCTGCCGCTGGTGGCATGCGGCCTGCTGCTGCAGGTGGCTCTGGCCTTCATCCTGCTGCGCGTGCCCTTTTTCCGGGGGCTTTTCCTGGCCCTCAACCGTGTCGTGATGATGCTGGAGGCCTCCACGCGCGCCGGCACTAGCCTGGTCTTCGGCTACCTGGGCGGCGGCCCCTTGCCCTTCGAAGTCCGGCAGCCGGGGGCCGATTTCATCCTGGCGTTCCGCGCACTGCCGCTGGTGGTTGTCATCAGCGCCCTGTCGGCCCTCTTCTTTTACTGGAAAATCCTTCCGCTGGTGGTACGCGCTTTCTCCCGGCTGCTGGAACGCTCCATGGGACTGGGCGGCGCCGAAGGCCTGGGCGTGTCGGCCAACATCTTCGTGGGCATGGTGGAGTCCCCCCTGTTCATCCGCCCCTACCTCGAGCAGATGAGCCGCAGCGAAATCTTCGCCCTGATGACATCGGGCATGGCCACCATCGCCGGCACGGTCATGGTGCTTTATGCCAACATTCTCGGCAGCCGCATCCCCGACATCATGGGGCACATCCTGACGGCCTCCATCATCAGCGTGCCGGCCGCCGTAACCGTGGCCAAGATCATGATTCCCGCCGAGGGGGCTCCCACGGCCGGCCGCATGCAGGCCCCCGACCCGGCCCTCAACGCCATGGACGCCGTCACCCGGGGCACCCTGCAGGGCGTTCAGCTGCTGATCAACATCGTGGCCATGCTGATCGTACTGGTGGCTTTGGTGCACCTGGTCAATCTCCTGCTGGCGCTGCTGCCCCCGGTCGGGCGGCAGCCCCTGACCCTGCAGCGCGTCCTGGGCGTACTTATGGCGCCGGTGGTCTGGCTCATGGGGGTTCCCTGGTCCGAAGCGCAAACGGCCGGCGCCCTGATGGGCACCAAAACCATCCTCAACGAGTTCATCGCCTACCTAGACATGAGCCACCTGCCGCCCGGCGCCCTGAGTGCGCGCAGTTCGCTGATCATGACCTATGCCATGTGTGGCTTCGCCAACCCGGGCAGCCTGGGCATCATGATCGGCGGCATGGGCACCATGGCCCCCGGCCGGCGCGACGAAATCGTCTCGCTGGGCCTGCGCTCCATCCTGGCCGGCACCCTGGCCACCTGCATGACCGGCGCCGTGGTGGGAATGCTGGTACCGTGAAGGGTTGAGCGCATCTGCCGAAAAATCCATTTAATTTTTTATCATTTCAGGACGATATTAGAGACAGTAACGGAAAACGAGCACCCCTCTGGAGGCAGGGCCGTCACCGCCCCCCCGCAGGGGTAACGTTGCCGGGCCAAAATCGACAGCAGGAGGCCTCTCGTTGACAATCTCTTATCTCGGTGGCATTATTAAGGAAAAAGTGACGCGTTACTCCGAAACCCTTGCAGCGGCAGGTATTTTGATGGGACATGGTGCCACGCCCACCCTTTCTTCTGAAAGGCGATCCGAGCCACGCACACTGCTGGACCGGTACTACAGCGTCGAATTCGCCTTCAATGAACAGGGCCCCGTTTACCAGTTCAAACTGCGCAATGTCTCTTCCAGCGGCATGTGCATCCTGGTGCGGGAAAACTCAGCTGTCATGCGACAGCTACAGGTGGGCGACGTCCTGGATATGCGCTATTGCTCGCCGGAAAATCCCGTCCCCGCCCGGGCCATTAAAACCCGCATCCGGCACATCACCCAGGATGAAAAGGGGCGCTTCCGGGATCACTACCTGGTCGGTCTATCCATCGTGGAAAGCCAGAAACAGGATTCCGCCGACGGCCGCAACGGCGGCACTGCCTACAAAGAGCACTGAGGCGCCGGCGCTTTCAAAAAGCCAACCGTCGATGAAAAATCCCACCATCAGCCCCAGTCCGTAGCTCACAGCGTTGTTGACCGCCTGGCCCACCGTCTTGGCAGCCGCGGGTGCCAGCCGGTCGATGTACAGGATGCTGGCCATGTGGAAGGTGCCGTAGGAGAAGGCGTGCAGCAGCTGCGCGAAAACAATGGCGAAAGGGTCGGCCGCCACGGACATGATGCCCCATCGCAGGGCCGCCGCCGCAAAGGAAAAAACGATCACATGGGGCAGCCTGAAGTGCCGGAAGATGCGTTCGGACTGCAGCATCACCACGATTTCGGCTGTCACTGCCAGCGCCCAGCTCAGCCCGATGAAAGTCCCTGAATAGCCCAGGTTCTCCAGGTGGATGGAAAAAAAACCGTAGTACATGCCGTGGCTGGCGAGCATCAGGAAGGCGCACACCAGGAAAAGCACCACCCGGCGATTGAATAACCCGCCGATACCCCTTTCCCCGGCAGCCCCCCGTACCCTGACAACGCCCGCCGGCATACCCACGGCGGTGACGGCCTGCAGCAACGAGCCGGCCAATACCAGTGAAACCACGATACCGGCCGATGTCATGCTGATCACCTTGCCCAGCACCAGCACCACCGTGATAAAGCTGATGGACCCCCAGACACGGATGCGCCCGTATCCCCCGCGGTCCTCTCCCAAGGCCTCCATGGTGAAGGCCTCCAGAAAGGAGATAATGGGCGCGTAAAAAATCCCGTGAAAAACGCCGATCAGCAGCATCGCCCAGAAACTGCGGGTCAACAGGAACCCCGCCCAGATCACGGCACTGGCAAAGCTGCAGAATATGTAGATAGGTCTGCGAAGCCGGAATCGGTCGGCCAGTAATCCCCAAACCGGGGGGAAAACCACCAGAGTGACAGTGCGGGCGGCCGACATGGCACCGATCTGGGAACCGCTGAAATTGATGTGGTAGCAGTAAAGGTTGAAAAAGGGCAGGTAGATGCCCATTACCCCGAAATAGATGAAGTACTGGGCATTGAGGATCAGCCGTCGGCTGGCGCTGGGATCACCCATGGCGCCTTCATACGGCATCCGGCCGCAAAAGGCAATGGAGCCGCGGGACGTCCGGTATCCGCCGTCAGGTGCCTGCGGACATCGGGCACCTGACGGCGCATACTTCTGTTTTTTACTCTTCCACTTCGACGGTCACCTGACGCGGCTGGTTTCGCTCGGGGCGCGGCACATGGACCTGCAGCACGCCGTCCTTGAACATGGCCCGGATCTTGTCGGGGGGGACGGCTTCTTGAAGGGTGAAGGCCCGGTAGAAACTTCCGAAACAGCGCTCCCGGCGCAGGTAGCGGTCCTGCTCGATCTCCTGCTCGGCAAAGCGCCGCCCCTTGAGCGTCAACACGTTGTCCTTGAGCTCAACGGAGAGGTCTTCCTTGCGCACACCGGGGATTTCCGCCTGGATTACAATTCCGTCGTCGGTTTCATAGATGTCTACCGCCGGCCGCCAGGCACAGGCCGCCAGTTCGTCCTG